>JACCDX011702044.1_pt1 | contig 49302 bp, 37 predicted proteins | sample 7449681 | NCBI WGS metagenome assembly JACCDX01 (sample SAMN15323450, study PRJNA562643) | freshwater metagenome | isolation source: river surface water | place: USA:Blue River Watershed | collected 2017-08-18
ATCTGTCGTCCTTGACGACGGACCAGGTTCGTGCACTGACGACGGCGCAGATCCAGTCGATCACCACGCAGCAAGCGTCTAATCTGACGACAGCACAAGTCGAAGCCCTGCAGACCGCGCAAGTGGCTGCGATGGAGACAGTGGATCTGTCGTCCTTGACGACGGACCAGGTGCGTTCGCTGACAACGGATCAGATCCAGTCGATCACGACGCAGCAAGCGGCTAACCTGACGACGACACAAGTCGCAGCCCTGCTAACGACCCAAGTGGCCGCGATGGAGACGGCAGACTTGTCGTCCCTGACGATGGGCCAGGTGCAGGCGCTGACCACCGCGCAGGTACAAGCCATGACGACAGGTCAGATCAGCAACCTCGGCACCGCCCAGATCGCTGCACTGACCACCCTCCAAGTCAGTAACCTGAGCTTGACTCAAATTCCTGCCTTGCGTACTTCACAAGTGGCTGCTCTGGAAACGGTGGACATGGTCCAAATGGACACCAATCAGATTCAGGCCTTGACCACGGCGCAAGTACAAGCACTGACCAGTCAACAAGCATCCAGCTTGACGACCGCGCAGATCTCCGCCATCACCAGCACTCAATTCAGCGCGATCACGACCATTGATGTTCGAGCCTTGACCACTGCCCAAGTCCAAGCATTGGGCAGCGAGCAACTCAATGGGTTGACGACGACACAGTTGGCTGCCATGGGAACAGCGCAGGTATTTGCGCTGACAACTGGCCAGTTCGCTGCGTTCTCATCTCAACAGATTGCAGTGTTTGATCCTGTCAGCTTGTCTCAATTGACCACTGCCAATATCAATGCGTTGACCAGCCAACAGATCAAGGGGCTCACAACCGCTCAAGTGGCCAACTTGCAGACGGCGCAAATCGCAGCATTCAACGTGGATGCCGTACCCTATTTCAGCACGCTGCAATTGCCCGCATTGACCACCGCACAAGCGGCGGCATTGACCACCCAGCAGTTGGTGCAATTGACGCAGTCTCAGTTGGCCAGCATGGAGACGGCTGATATTGCAGCGTTGACAACGGCACAAATTCGCTCGTTGACAACCGATACCAACACACAAGTGCAATGGTTGACGACCGCCCAAGTGGCGGGCTTGACGACCAGCCAGGTGGCCGCATTGACCACCGCGCAAGTGGCGGCGCTTGAAACGGCAGACCTGGCCAGCATGACAACTGCCCAAGTGCGAGCATTGTCGACCCAGCAAGTCTTGGCCTTGTCGGATACGCAGCTCAAGGGCATGACCACGACACAGGTAGCGGCGCTCAGCACTTCACAAGTTCGCACCATCCGTGAGGCTGATTTTGCGACTTTAGGAACGGCGCAGATCGTGGCGCTGACGACCGAACAAGCGGGTGCGTTGACCACGGCGCAGATTGCTCAATTGAGCAATATCCAGATTGATGCGCTGGAAACCGCAGATTTGGCAGCCATGACCACGGCTCAGATTCGTGCTCTGACGACGGATAGCCAAATTCCGCGCCTGTCGACCGCTCAAGCAGTGGCCTTGACTACGAACCAGGTGGCTGCATTGACGGTCGATCAAGTGGCCGTGTTGACAACACAAGACCTGTCAAAAATGAGCACCGCACAGATGCGTGCACTTACCACGGCCCAGGTGGTGGCCTTGACTGAAGATCAGGTCAAGAACATGACGACCACACAAGTGGCCGCCTTGACCACACAGCAGATCGCGAGCCTTGAACTCAATGATTTGGGAGCGATGACGACGGCTCAGTTAATCGTCTTGACCACTGAGCAAGCAGCGGCCTTGACCACGGCGCAAATTCAGCAACTCAGCGTCGCGCAGTTGAGTGCCTTGGAAACGGTCGATTTGGCGGCCATGACCACGGCTCAGATTCAAGCCTTCACGCCTGACGCTCAAATTCCGAATTTGTCTACAGCCCAAGCGGTGGCCTTGACCACGAGTCAGGTGGCGGCACTGACCGTGGCCCAGATTCAGTCAATGCCTACCGCGAATCTGTCGAAAATGAGGACCGAGCAAGTGCGTGTCCTCACCACGGCTCAGATCGTGGCACTGGATGAGACCCAGTTCAAGAATTTGACAACCATACAAGTGGCTGCGCTGACCACGCAACAGATTGCGAGTGTCGAAGCAAGTGATTTTGCGGCCATCACCACGGCGCAGGTCATTGCCTTGACCACCGACCAAGCGGCCGCGCTGACGTCGGCACAGATACAGCAACTTGGCGATGGCCAGTTGGCTGCTTTGGAAACGCTTGATCTGGCGTCCATGACCACGGCTCAGATTCGATCCCTGACGGCGGATACGCAAATTCCGAAATTGTCGACAGCCCAAACGGTGGCATTGACCACAAGTCAGGTCGCGTCCCTGACCACGGCTCAGATTCAGGCATTGACCACCGCAGACCTGTCCAAAATGAGGACTGAGCAACTGCGTGCACTCACCACGGCTCAGATCGTGGCACTGGATGAGACCCAATTCAAGAACTTGACGACATCGCAAGTCGCTGCACTTCAAACCGGACAGATCGCGGCCATTGAGTTGGCTGATCTGGCGGAGTTGACGACAGCGCAAATCGTGGCTCTAGGATCTGATCAATTCCGGGCGCTGGGGACGGCGCAAATTCGCTCTCTGGTTGAGGCGCAAATCGCTGCGATTGAAACCTCTGATCTGGCCAGTCTCACGACTGCACAGATCCAGGCGCTGAAGACCTCGGGACCAGACCAAATTCCTTCCCTGACGACCGCTCAAGCGCAGGCGTTGACCACGTCTCAGTTGATTGCGTTGACGACCCAGCAATTGACCAATTTGGAAAATGTAGATTTAGCAGCTTTGACGACGTCCCAAGTTGTTGCCTTGACCACGGCCCAGGTGGCGTCGCTACTGGACAGCCAATTGCCTGAAATGACCACATCTCAGGTGGCTGCTTTGACGACCAGGCAGCTGGTGGCGATCACCCCGGCCATGTTGGGTAACTTGACGACCAACCAGATCGTTGGTTTGACAACCCAACAAGTGCAGTCGTTGACGACTGCTCAGCTGGCTGCATTGCCTGATGACCGTCTGTCGGCCATGGAAACTGTGGATATAGCTGCACTGACCAATGATCAGATTCGTGGTTTGAAATCTGCCCAGATGCCTGTGTTGCTGACCAGCCAGGTGGCTGCATTGACGACCGCACAAGTGGCCGCTTTGACCACCAGTCAATTGGTGGCGTTGGATGTTTCTGTCGCATCGATGACCACCTCTCAGGCTCGTGCACTGACAACCGCCCAGGTGGTTTCATTGACACAGGATCAGGTCGCCGGTCTGACGACTTCTCAGTTTGCCGCTTTGTCGACACAGCAGATGGCAGCTATTGAGACTCGCGATATCGCTTCCATCACCACAGCACAAGTGTTGGCGCTCACGAACACTCAAGCGCAAGCGTTGACCAGCGCACAGATTCGTCTGTTGAGCTTTGAGCAACTGACCAGCTTGAGTACTGGCAACTTAGCATCTCTGAGTACGGACCAAATTCAAGCTTTGACAACCAGTGATCAGATCGCTTGGCTTAGCACTCGTCAGGTTCCCGCCCTGACCTCGTCACAAATCAAGGCGCTGACCACGGATCAGGTGAAGGCTATCGAGGCGGAGGATGTCAGAGTCCTGACATCGTCTCAAGTGGCAGCTCTGACGACCAGTCAAGTAGCCGTGTTGACGGAAGACCAGGAAGCTGTCTTGAGCACAGAGCAAGTCAGTGCCTTGAGCGCAGCACAAGTGGCCGCCTTGACCACAAGTCAAGTGGTTGCATTGTCTACCGAGCAAATGGCAAGCCTCAGCTCTGTTCAGTTGGGTGCTTTGAGCAGTGCTCAGGTCACAGTGATCGAAGGACAAGACTTGGCAGTGATTGCAACAGAAAAAATCATCACACTGTCATCTGTGCAAATTTCCGCTATCCACACGGGTGTGATTCCCAACCTGACCACAAGCCAAGTACAGGCCTTGACTTCGAGACAGGTTCAGGCGTTGACCACTTCACAAGTCAGTCAACTCCAACCGGAACAGGCGCAGGTTTTGACATCCGCACAGATGCAGGCGCTTTCCTCGGATCAAATCCTGGCGCTCTCATTGGTGGGCAATTTGTCAACTTCAGGCCTCTCAGGCTTGACTTCGGTGCAGATTTCCTCCCTCAGTACTGATCAAATCCAGGCCTTGACAACTGACCAGGTGATTTCACTCACCTCCAGACAACTGCGTGGTTTGACCACCAGTCAGTTGGTGTCCTTCGAAGATGATGATCTTAGGTCCTTGACCACAGACCAAATAGCCTCTTTGAGCTCCGTGCTGATTCCAGCCTTGAAACCAGACCAAGTCAGCGTTCTCAAGACCGATCAGGTTGCCAGTCTGGGATCGGCTCAAGTCAGTTTGCTGACTACCCGCCAATTGGTTGCCTTGACCACCGATGGATTGCAAGCGTTGACATCTGCCCAGGTTCGTGCGTTGAGCGCTGAACAAATTATCGGCATGGACTACACACAGTTCGGCTACTTGACCACAGGTCAAATGGCTGCACTGAGGTCGTCACAAATTCAAGCCTTGCAGACCGATGACATTGGTGTGCTGAGCACCACCCAATTGCGTGTGCTGGATTCGGTGCAATTGCGCGCACTTACCACCGAGAGCATCCTGGCCTTGGGCAGCGATCAATTGAACGGTTTGACGACGGGGCAGTTGCAATCCCTCACTTCTGTGCAGGTGACCGCTATCGGTACGGATGACATTCAAACGCTGAGTACCGACCAGGTCGTGGCCTTGACGTCTGTGCAGCTGAAGGCCCTGACCACGGAACAGGTGGTTGCGCTGGGTACGGGTAACCTGCCTGCCCTGACGGTCACGCAACTGCCGAATTTCACTTCGGACCAAATCAAGGCGCTGGATACCAACCAGATGGTCAGCTTGACCACCGCGCAGGTGGCGGTGTTGAACTCCGCGCAAATCTCCGCATTGACCACGGATCAAATCCAGGCGATTGAGACTGCTGACATCGTGGCCCTTGGATCGACTCAGATCAAGGTGATGTCCTCTTCTCAAGTGCAAGCCTTGCTGACTTCACAAATCCAGGCCATTGAGACGGTGGATCTGTCTGGCTTGACTTCCGCTCTGGTGGCTGCTTTGACGACTGATCAGGTGGTGGCGCTGACCACCGAACAAGTGGCCAATTTGAGTTCGTCACAGATCCTTGCCTTGTCCATTGATCAGGTTCCGGCCCTGGAGACTCAGGATTTGGTGCAGATTGACAGCCTCAAAGTGGCAGCCATGACCTCGGCTCAGTTTGAGGTTTTGACCACGGATCAATTGGCGGCAATGACCACTTCTCAAGTGGCTGCGCTGAAGACTATCCAGTTGACTGCATTGAACACCGCTCAAATCAAGGCGTTGGAAACACAAGACTTGATCGTGTTGAATTCTGCACAAGTCAAGTCGCTCAAGACGGAACAGATAGAGGCCATGACCACCGATCAGGCGTCTACACTCACTTCTGATCAAGTCAAGGTGTTGACTTCCGCCCAGTTGCAGGCTTTCACCACGGATCAAATTTCTAGCTTGACTACCTTGCAAGTGGCCAGCTTGAGCTCGCAACAGTTGTCTCAATTACTGTCGACTCAAATCCAGGTGCTCACAACCGATCAGCTCAGCAGCATGCCAGCTGCCAACATGAGGGGATTGAATACCTCTTCTTTGGTCCAAGCGTTGAGAACCGATCAAGTGGTAGCTTTGACAACGGCGCAAGTGTCGAATTTGTCGGCGACGCAAATCACCTACCTCACGACAGATCAAGTGTCCGCCTTGGAGACCCGGGATCTGGCAGTGTTTAGCAGCACACAGTTGAGGGCTTTGACGCAAGAGCAGGTGGCTGCGCTGACCACCGATCAAGTATCTAACTTGAGCACGGACCAAGTCAGGGTACTGACGTCATATCAGGTGTCTGCCATGGAAGCGGCGGATGTGGCGGCCATGACAACGGCTCAAGTGGCGGCTCTGACATCTGCCCAGATACAAGCCCTGAACGAGTCGCAGTGGGATGTGATTTCCACCCAACAGGTCCAGAGTCTTTCTTCGGGTGTGATCGCTAAAATTCCGTCGACGACATTACTGACCTTGTCGACCGATCAAATCGTCGCCTTGACCACCAGCCAGATCAGTATGTTGACAGCCACACAAGTCAGCATGGGCCTGAGCACGGATCAAATCGCTTCGATTGAGCCTGTGGACATTGCGGCCATGGGGTCTGCGCAAATCAAGGCTTTGACCCCAGATGCTCAAATTCAAGCGCTTCAGACTTCCCAGGTCGCTGTCATCTCCAGTGCGCAGATCAACATGTTGTCAGCGGCTCAGTTGGCTGCACTTTCAACGGATCAAGTGGTTGCGTTGACTTCTGAAGCATTGACTTCACTGAGTACGACCAAACTCAAGTACTTCAGCGATCCTCAGGCACTCGCTATTTTGAGTCAACCTCTGTATACCGCCTCGTTGTCGGCTTTGCAAACGGCTGCGTTGGATTCCCTCACTCCCGTGATGCTGGACTTGAACGGTGACGGTGTGCGCACGGTGAACATTCAACAAGGTACGCAGTTTGACCTGGCCGCCAGCGGTCAGGCGCAGACGGTGGGTTGGGTGGCGCCGCAGGACGGTTTGCTGGTACGAGACCTGAACCTGGACGGCATGATCAACGATGGCCGAGAGTTGTTTGGTTCCTCCACCCGACTGTCCGGCGGCAGCGTGGCACAGGATGGCTATCAGGCACTGAAAGACCTGGACAGCAACGCCGACGGTGTGTTGGATGCGAAAGACACGGCATTTGCTTCCCTGCAGGTGTGGGTGGATGCCAACACCGATGGGGTGACCGAGGCGGGAGAGCTGAAGTCACTGCAAGAGTTGCAGATTGCGTCGCTGGACCTGAATGCCCAGGCTTCTGAGCGGGTGGACCAGGGGAACCGGGTGGGGCTGGTGTCTGGATACCAGACACAGGACGGGGTGACACACGAGATGGCGGACGTGTGGCTGCAGGTGTCAGAGGAGCCGTTGTCGACGGTCAACCAGTTGACCCAGGCCCTGGCGGAATTGGCCGAGCAGGCCGAGGCTACGCCCTTGGCGAAGCCGCTGGAAGCCGACGATGTGCTGAACAACGCCCTGTCCGGGGTGAATCCAGTGTCCACCATGGCACAGGCCTTGGCGCAATACGATGCCAACGGGCAGTCGCTCTACAACAACGCACCGACCTTGTCGGGAACACCCACGTTGAATGGATCGACGCAGTCCCTCTTGCCGCAGGATGATTTGAATAAAACCATCCTGGGCGGGACGGCTTGACAGGCTGATGGTTTGACCATGACCGTCTACAGCACAACTCAAATCGGTGGCCTGGACAGCATTGGCCTGTCTGCGGTCCGTGCCACTGATCTGGTGGGCTGGACGACGGAGCAAATTCGCGCCATCAGCACGAGCGCCATCTCAGGGCTGAAAAGCGCCCAGTGGGCAGTGTTCGGGACGGAGCAAGTGGCTGTGCTGCGCACGGATCAGGTGGGCGCCCTGAGCTCCGCACAGGTTCGAGCGCTCTCGACGTCACAAATTGGCGCCTTGTCCACAGACCAGTTGCTGGCTTTGGGTTCCTTGCCGATTCGAGCTCTGCAGTCCACACAGTTGATGGGTTTGACGACCCGGCAAATCCAGGGTTTGCAGACGTCTTTTGTCAGTCAACTCAGCGCCCAGCAATTGGCGCAGTTGAGTACCCGCCAGTTCCAGGCCTTGTCCGCTACGGCCGTTGCTGGTTTGTCCTTGGGACAGATTCAGTCACTGGCTCTGCAACAGGTCTCAGCGTTACAAGCCCAACAGTTGGAGGCGATTGGCACTTCCTCATGGTTGGGATTCAAGCCCACCCAAATCGGCGCCTTCACCACCGATCAGATCATTGCCCTGAGCACGCAGCAAGCAGCGGTACTCACGTCCGGGCAGGTCAGAGGGCTGAGCAACTCCCAGGTGCGATCCCTGGAAACGCGTGATCTGAGGCAATTGAATTCCTCTGCCATCACGGCGTTGGACTCGACTCAGTTGTCTGCTTTGACGACACAGCAAGTGGCTTCCCTGACCACGACGCAGATCGCGCTGTTGAAACCCAGCCAACTTTCAGGACTGCAAACGGAGCAGCTGCAGGCGCTGGAAACTGGACAAGTGCAGGCCTTGACGTCGAGCCAGGTGCGTGCATTGACAATCGAACAAATTGGCAGCTTTCAAGCCAGCCAATGGCGTGCCATGGACAGCGGCGATATCGTGGCCCTCACACCCGCTCAGTTGGGGTCTTTGCAGACAACAGAATTGCGAGCGTTGTCCACTGTCGTCTTGCCTTCGCTGGTTGCATCGCAGCTCCAGAGCCTGGGTACTCAAAAATTCGCTGCGCTCACCACCGATCAGATCCAGTCGCTGACATCGGCGCAGCTGTATGGTTTGAGCGCTGCGCAAGTCGCCAATCTCAGCACGGCGCATATCAAGGCTTTAACAACCGCTCAGATCAGCGGACTGAATGCAACACAACTCAAAGCGCTGAGCACAGATCGTTTGCAGGCACTGGATACCGAAGATCTGGTGCAATTGTCGGTGCAGCAAATTCGCAGCTTGAGCTCCTCCCAACTGTCATCGCTGGCCACCTCTCATGTTCGAGCCTTGACCACAGCACAACTGGCTGCGATGGCCTCCAACGCGGTCAAAGCCCTGCAAACCAGCCAGGTGATGGCGTTCAGAACAGATCAGTTAAAGGCCTTGTCTTCGAGCCAGGTCGGTGCCTTGCGCTCCGATCAACTGTCGGTCTTGAGCACGGCGCAGTGGTCAGCGATGGATATCGAGGATCTGGCTGCTCTGGGGTCGCAGGCGATTCAGAGCCTGTCAACCGACACCCTGCGCGCTCTGGATACCGCGCTGATTCCGGTGCTTCGATCCCATCAGATCGCTGCCCTGCAAACCCAGCAACTGGCGTCCTTGACGACGGGTCAGATCATGGCGTTGGCATCGACTCAAGCCCGTCTGTTGAATTCGGCACAGGTGTCTGCACTGACCACCGCACAGGTGGCCGCTCTTGAGACCAGCGATTGGCGAGTGCTTTCCATGGCAGCCATTCAAGCGCTGAGGACCGATCAAGTGGTGGCCTTACAGACACAACACATGCAAGCCATGTCGCCGCAGATGCTGGGGGCATTGACCACTCGTGCGCTGTCGGTCCTCGAAACCCGTGACTTGGCGGCTTGGACCGCGGGTCAATGGCGTCAGTTGAGCACGGATCAACTGCGTGCGCTCAGCACTCAGCAATTGTCTGCGCTAGGGACGGCGCCCATTCAGGCTTTGACCAGTGAGCAATTGACAGCATTGGATACCCGTCAGTGGACCTCTCTGCAAGCTGCACAAATGAACGCCGTCAACTACGGAACGTTCATGAACTTGCGGACCGATCAAATTGCCTCTCTCAGTCCCACACAGTTCAGTGTCCTGGGGACCACCCAATTGTCCGCCCTGACTTCTCGGCATCTGCAGGCCCTGGATACCCGTCAAATTCATGCATTGACGGCGTCTCAGGTGGATGGGATTCGAACCGGTTTGCTGCAACAAATGACGACGGCTCAAATCACGGCCTTGCCGGTGTCGTTGATCGATGTGCTGTCACCGGCACAGACAAGAAGTCTGCTTTCTTCACAGATGGCCGTGCTGACATCGGAACAGTTGGCGACCTTGTCGACGCTTCAAGTCGCTGCCCTGTCGTCATCGCAATTGCGAGCGTTGAGCACATCGCAATTGCTCAGTCTGAATACGGAATCGTTGGCGGCCATCAGCCCTGTCAAACTCAAAACCCTGAGCGATGTCCAGGCCAATGCATTGTTGAACAACGTCTCACGGATGGCGGCCATGAGCGCCAGTCAGACAGAGGTCTTGCAGTCCCTCACCCCTGTGATGCTGGACTTGAACGGTGACGGTGTGCGCACGGTGAATATTCAACAGGGCACGCAGTTTGACCTGGCCGCCAGCGGTCAGGCACAGACGGTGGGCTGGGTGGCGCCGCAGGACGGTTTGCTGGTACGCGACCTGAACCTGGACGGCATGATCAACGATGGCCGAGAGTTGTTTGGTTCCTCCACCCGACTGTCCGACGGCAGCGTGGCACAAGATGGCTATCAGGCACTGAAAGACCTGGACAGCAACGCCGACGGTGTGTTGGACGCGAAAGACACGGCATTTGCTTCCCTGCAGGTGTGGGTGGATACCAACACCGATGGGGTGACCGAGGCGGGAGAGCTGAAGTCACTGCAAGAGCTGCAGATTGCGTCGCTGGACCTGAATGCCCAGGCTTCTGAGCGGGTGGACCAGGGGAACCGGGTGGGGCTGGTGTCTGGATACCAGACACAGGACGGGATGACGCACGAGATGGCGGACGTGTGGCTGCAGGTGTCAGAGGAGCCGTTGTCGACGGTCAACCAGTTGACCCAGGCCCTGGCGGAATTGGCCGAGCAGGCCGAGGCCTCGCCTGGCGTGTTGCCATTGAACGAGTTGACAGGGCAGGCTTCGGCACCAGCAAGCACCTCAGCCAGTACCATGGCTCAGGCCTTGACGCTGTTGCATCAGAACGGTTCCTTACCGACCGCACAGATGCCTCTTTCGGCGGGATCGGTTTCCAACCCGTTGGTTGTGTCAGAACAACGGAAAGAGGACCTCGCCGGCCCATTCATGAGCAATACATCCGGCCGCTGAAGGCCAGGACCGGTAAACTTGCCCACACCCGTTCTATTGCCACGCCTTCATGCAGTCTTCAGTTCAGTGCCTTGCTGCTCTTGCTCAGCACCATGGCGTCCAGGCCACTCCCGAGCGTATTGTTCATGAGCACGCGCTTGACGCCAGCGAGCCCACCAGCGCTCAACTGATCCGCATTGCCGCTAGCCTGGGACTCAAAGCGCGTCGAGATCGGGTGAATTGGCTTGACTTGGTGGCATTTCAAGGGGTCTTTCCCCTGCTGGCCAGATACCGCGAAGGCCAAACGGTGATTGTGGCGGGTGTCAAAAAACTGGAAGACGGTGGATTTCAGTTGCTGGTGCTAGACCCGGCGAAAGATGCCACCCGTCCTCAATTGGTCGACCGCGAAGCCTTCGAAACCGATTGGGTGGGCGAGATCTTGCTGATCAAACGTCTGTGGAAGCTCAGCGATACCAATCGTCCCTTTGGGTTCCTGTGGTTTGTCCCTGAAATTCTCAAGCACAAGGCAGCGTTTCGAGATATTGCTGTGGCCACCCTGGTGCTCAATCTGTTGATGATGGGTATGCCCTTCTTTACCCAGTTGGTGATCGACAAGGTCTTGGTGCATCAGAACCTGTCTACTCTGTCCGTGATCACCATCGGGGTGATGATCTGCATTCTGTTTGAAATCGCATTCACCTATTTGCGGCAGTACCTCCTGTTGGTGTCGACCAACAAGATTGACATGCGACTGATGCGAAGGACCTTCGCGCACTTGCTGTCATTACCCCTGGATTTCTTTGAAAAACACACGGCGGGTTTGCTGGTGCGTCACATGCAGCAAGGTGCCAGCATTCGAAATTTTCTGACGGGGTCGTTGTTTTTCACACTGCTGGAGTGTGTGTCCTTTGTGATCTTTCTACCGATCCTTTTCAGCTACTCGGTCAAGCTGACGGTGGTGGTTTTGGTGATCGCCCTTTTGATGGCGGGCGTGGTGGTTGCCTTGATCAAACCATTCAACAGGCGGCTAGAGGCTTTGTATGGCGCTGAAAGTCAGCGACAGTCCATGCTGGTCGAGTCGATCCATGGCATGCGAACGGTCAAGTCTTTGGCCATTGAGCCCAAGCAACGCAAGGTGTGGGACCAGCGGTCGGCAGATGTGGTGATGATGAACTTTGATGTGGCCAAAATGTCCCTGGCAGCACAAAGCGTCACCCAGTTTCTCAATCGGCTCATGACGGTGGCGATTGTCGGTTTGGGTGCATTAGACGTGTTGGACAAAGAGCTGACAGTGGGCACGCTGATCGCTTTTCAAATGTTGTCCGGACGGGTGGTGGGTCCGCTGGTGCAGTTGGTGGGCCTCGCCCATGAATTCCAGGAAACAGCATTGGCCGTCAAGATGATGGGGGAGGTGATGAATCACCCCTCCGAGCGATCATCGTCCGGGGGACTTCGCCCGCAACTCAAAGGCGGCATCACCTTCGATCGGGTCAATTTCCGTTATCCCGGAACCACCTCACTGGCTTTGGAAAACATCAGCTTGCAGATCCAACCTGGCGAGGTGCTGGGTGTGGTCGGGCAGAGTGGCTCTGGCAAGAGCACTTTCACCAAGTTGATTCAAAGCCTCTATCCGGCACAAGAGGGCGTGATACGGTTTGACGGTGTTGATGTGCGAGAGATCGATCTGGCTTATTTGCGCAAGAACATCGGTGTGGTCTTGCAAGAGAACTTCATGTTCCGCGGTTCGATTCGTGAAAACATCATGATGACCAAACCCGATGCCAGCTTTGAGCAAGTGGTTCGTGCCGCCCAGGCCGCTGGGGCGGATGAGTTCATTGAACGCTTGCCCAAGGGTTACGATACCTTGCTTGAAGAGAGTGCCAGTAACCTGTCGGGGGGGCAACGGCAACGGATCGCCATCGCCCGCGCATTGCTGTCTCAGCCCAAGATACTCTTGCTCGATGAGGCCTCCAGCGCTCTCGACCCCGAAAGTGAATCCATTTTCCTGCGCAATCTCTCCCTGATGTCTCATGGTCGAACGGTCATCATGGTGAGCCATCGACTCTCGACGCTGGTGACCAGCAGTCGGATCGCTTTCTTCCAGCAAGGACGGTTGCTGGACGTGGCGGATCACAAAACCTTATTGGCCCGCTGCCAGCCCTACCATCACTTGTGGCATCAGCAGCACGGACACCTATGAATCCCTTCCGCGCCAAAGCACAGCAAAAATCGGCCACTGACTTTCTGTCGGATGCCGATGAAATTGAACGCACGCCCATTTCGGGCCAAGTGCCAGCCATCCTGTATTTTTTGGTTTTGCTGCTGGCGTCATTGTTGCTGTGGGCAGGGTTGTCAGAAGTCGATCAGGTGGTGACCGCACGCGGCCGACTGGTGTCAACCAATCCTCACATCATCATTCAGCCCATTGAGACCGCTCAGATCGATTCCTTGAATGTGTCAGTGGGTCAAATTGTTCGCAAAGGCCAGGTGCTGGCGACGCTGGACCCGACGGTGATTGGATCCGACTTGACACAGGTTCGAGACCGATTGAACAGTCTGGAGGCGCAGTCCCAGCGATTGCAAGCCGAGTTGGATGGCAAGCTGTTTTTGCGACAGGGCAATTCACATGAGCAACTGCAGCTGAGTCTCAGTTATGAGCGCGATCAAGCGCAGCGGGCACGTTTGCAACGGTTTGACGAAAACATTTCGCGGCTAAAAACCTCTATTTTGAGCAATGCGCAGGAAATTGCGGGTCTGGAGAGTCGTGTTCGCTCCCAGATCGAGATCGAAGCCATGAATGAAAAGCTGGTGGAGCAACAGTTCCAGTCCAGGCGCCTGCTGCTGGAGAGTCGTGACAAGCGACTGGAAGTCGAGCGCGAATTGCTCAACTCCAAAAATCGCGCCAATGATCTCAAGCGCGAACTGGCGGCCCTGGAGGCGGAGCGTTCAGGCTTTCTGAAGGAAAACCGGCAGCGCATCTATGAAGAACTGGTTCAAGTGCGCAGAGAGCGCGATGCCGCCAGCGAACAACTGGTGAAGGCCGAACGCCGAACCAAGTTCATCACCATCGAAGCGCCCGAAGACTCCGTTGTTCTGGAGTTGGCCAAACGATCCAAAGGTTCCATCATCCGTGAAGCCGAGCCCTTCATCACACTGGTGCCATTGGACTCACCCCTCGAAGCAGAAGTGCGTATTTCTGCCAGCGAGATCGCCACCATCAAGGCCGATGATCGGGTGAGGGTGAAGATTGATGCTTTCCCCTTCCAGAAACATGGCGTTTTGGAAGGCACATTGACCAAACTCAGCCGAGACACGGTGGCCGTTGATGAGTCTGGGAGAAGTACCCCGATGCCCGAGTATCTGGCACGTGTGAGCTTCAAGGACATGAAACTCAAAGAGTTTGACAAGCCCATCAAGTTGATTCCCGGCATGTCACTGTCTGCCGAAGTGATGATTGGTGAGCGCTCGGTGCTGAGTTATGTGTTGTACCCGATCATGCGGGCGAGGGATGAGGCGATCAAGGAGCCTTGATGGGAGCGCCCTTATTCCTGCATCCAATGAACTCAGGAGAGGTGATCCAATACGGCCTCTAACTGATCGCCAATGATTTTCGATGAGTTGTTTTCCATGAAGACTTTAAGCTCTTGAGCAGAGTTTTGGAAATAGTATCGACCGATATTTTCTTTTTTGGCAATGATTTCAATGCCACACAATTCCGCTTCGATGATTTTGATACAAAACGCATCGACGATGTGCGGCAAATAAATCATTTGCCGGTATGAGTTCAATATCCGAGGTAGTAGAGCCCGTGGAATTTCCGGGAATATGTTGCAGTTGTTCTTGAGGATTCGATGCTTCAGATCCTCGTCCTGAATTTTCCCAAAAAAATCGATCGTTTGTCCTTCTCCGAGCGCCTGTACGTATTCCAATGAATCCAAAACGCCCCGCTCTTTGGCGATGGGCCCCAAGTACATGATGCCTCTTCGCTCCTGATTCCAGTTGTCAAATCCATCGAATCGCGCTGGAGGCGGGATAACTTGTGCGCGCTCGATGCTACAAATTCGCTGGTAGTAAGCCAATTGAATATTGGAGATGAAAAAATTGAATGCGGCATTTGCAAACAACGCCTCAACCACAGGGGTCATGGGCTGCGTGCGAGGCTCAAGTGAGTAAGCCAGGCTGGCAATGTCGTGCCTGAAGTTGACATAGGGTACGGTGGATTGAGCAAGTTGGATTAACTGATTGGCGTCGAGGTGGGGAATGTTTGCCACGATCGTCAAATCCTGCGAACCATCCCAACGGGACCATTCATTTTGGTCTGGGTTGATACGGACATATTCCACGTGGTGCCCGCGTCTTTCCAACTCCAGTTTGATCAAATCGTTGACAAGTTGGGCGCCACCCAAAAATACGTCACTGGTGTAGTCGGTGAGGATCAATATGTTGCGCGATGTCATGGATATTGCAAATTGATGCGCTTGTTTTTTCAATAGGCTTCAGGACGTTTGGCGTAACAGCTGAAGCAGCTTATCCGCCGCATCAGACCAGTCAGAAGCACTGACAGGTGCTTCGTTGGCCGCCAAGTTTTTGCGTTGTATGCTCTCCAGCATATGAACCAACTCTGAGAAATCGGGTTCGATATACGCATTCAACGGGATTTCTGGTTTCAAGGTTTGATTTTCAAACTTCACACCGCTCAGAAGCAAGCCGCTGCCTGGATCGACAAAGTCCTGAGTGGCGCCTCCCTTGGTTGCAATGATGGGAGTGCGGCAGGCCATTGCCTCTCGTACCGGCAAGTTGTAGCCCTCTGCCCGATAAGGTGATGCATACACATCGGCCAGGTTGTAGAGGTTGTTCAGTTGCTGCAGGCTGAGGTTGATGGGAATCAGGGTGATGGCCTGAATCACATCATCGCTCAGCAGGCCATGCTGGGCCAGAGTTTGAAATACAAACTCTTCGGTGTTGATGGTGTAAGTGTTGCGCTGGTCCTTGATGATCAAGCGCAGGTCCTTGCGATGTTGCCTAGCCGTGGCGAATGCCCGTATCAGTAAGTCCATGCCTTTGGCCCAATGCTGTGTTCCCACATTCAGCAACAAGACCTCGTCCTCTTTGAAGCCCAAAGCAGCACGCTGGGATTGAATGACTTGCGCGGGCAATGGATGGAAATACCTGGAGTCCACGCTGTGGGGAACGATGGCGATGGACTCCTCGGGAATGCCATTGCCCATCAGCCGCTCCTTGCTCCATTGACTGGGGGTTGCGATGAAGCCTCCTTCGCCACAGAAACGAGGCACGTCAGCCAGTGCTGTGGTGGTCACATCCAGTCCAAACTCCGTCACCATGAAAATACCCAGGCGCTTCCCTGGTACAGGGCTGAAATCGAAGGGCGAATAGATGCGAAAGACCGCGTCGAAACTCTCGGCGGGCTGCAGCGCTTCGATGATGGCTTCATCCTCTGCTATGAGTCCTGCAGGGTTGCGGTGTTTGCCCCAGGTGTCAAAGAAATAGGGCATGTCCTTGTGTGCCAGCAGGATGTCGTCACGCTTCGCCCATTCCAGCAATTGAAATTGATTGACCATTGCATACGAGTGGCTGATTGAGCGCCAGCCCTCTACCTGCAGTTTGAATGGGGGTCGCATGGATGAGATCTCTTTTGAAGCCATTTGCGTGTGGAGTTAGCAATTGGGATGCCACGTCCAGTGTCGGATTATTGAAGTTCAACGGCAAGGTTTTGCACCTCAGCGGCCAAGTGCGGCAAAAAGCCGCCACAAACGCTGTAACACTGCATTTATGAATACCTAAGGTTTCTTAATTCAGAAAAAGACAGGTGCATTTCAAGGATGGCTTGATGGAATGCCCGTGAATTTCCAGTTGGCACGCACTTTGCTGACATCGATGCATCCGGCCTCGATTCACGGGGTCAAAGTCAACTTTCCGTCAACCAGGAGTTTTCATGTCTCTCATTCAAGAACTCATGAATCAGGCCGCCAAAGGCAGTCTTTTGCAGCCTCACATGATCAGCCGTTTTTCCCCGACTGAAATCCGCGAGTCTATTCAGCAATTGGTCGCCACCGAGCAAATGGACCTCGCTTACGCAGTGGGCGATGCTGGCATGAGTCTGTACCCCAAGAGCGAAGACATGTTGGCCATCAACGGCTTGCTGGCCATCATTCGCCAGGACTGGCCGCAGGCGGTCGAGTTGCTGGAAGAGTTGACCGAAATTCAAGGTGAGCAGACCCAGGCCTTCACCTACGTGATGCTGGTTCGCGCGTTGCGCTGCAACCTGGATCCAGCACGCGCCCTGGAAGTGGTTCGTCAAGGTCTCAGGGCCTTCCCTGATCAATTAGAGCTGGTGTCGGAAAGCCTCTCGCTAGAGGACTACAGCGACGCTATCGCACCCTCGGGGCAGTCCCACTGATCCGTCAACGGCAATGCCAGCGGCAAGCGGCAAACCCTTGCCAAACACCGCGCAAAACATTGCCACCCCTTAACCCAAGACCCCGCGTCCTACAGTCGAAACCCGGTGAATACCGAACTGAACATGTCGACAAACCTTTGGCACGCACATTGCTTGGAAGTGTTCATGTTTCCTTTCACCGAGAAGGCCAGGAGAAAATAAATGGCAGTCATCAATACCAACGTTAAAGCGCTGTTCTCACAAGCAGCTTTGGCTTCCACCGGACGGGCACAAACTGTTGCGATGCAGCAGTTGTCAACCGGCAAGCGCATCAACTCTGCCCGGGATGATGCCGCGGGGATGGCGATTGCCACACGCATGACGCATCAAATTCGCAGTTTGAACCAGGCGGTTCGAAACGCGGGCGATGCCGTCAGCATGATTCAAACCGCGGAGGGCGCGACTAACCAGATCACCGACATGCTTCAGCGCATGCGTGAACTGGCGATTCAGGCGACCAACGACACCAACTCGAACGATCAGCGCAGCTATCTGGATCTGGAATTCCAACAGCTGAAAAAGCAGATTGTGCAAATTTCGGAAAACACCGATTGGAACGGCTTCCCGTTGCTCAATGGCTCGGCTGGCGAGATCGTCGGCCCGATGCCGGTGTACAAGGCAACGGGTAACGGTGTTTACGAATCCGCCATCACTCATGAAGTCACCGCATCTTCCAAGTCCAGTGGCGGGAAGATGGACTTCTCAATGAGCTCTGGGGAGCTTTCCAAGAGTGGAACCCTGAGCATTTCCATCTCGGTGCCGGCGGGTGCGGACCCTGTTGTGAACTCCAAATTCGTGTTGGAAGATGGTACTGCAGTTAATCTGGAGGGTACGCTAAATGCGGCGGGTGACACGGTAACGTTCACCAATACTGCACTGACCGACGGCAAGGGGACTTTCGTTATTCAATTAAAAGACGATCTGGATGCATCTTCACCCGTCAGCACTTCTGAAGACATCGTGATCCAGACAGGCCGTCAGTTTGCCCAGGTGGACCCGATCAAATCCGGCGATGTCACCATCAACGATGAGAGCATTCCGCCGACGATCGCCAAATACGACAGCACCTCGGTTCAAGACGGCAACCATTTGGCGAGTTCTCTGGCGCGTGCTGCTGCCATCAACTCTATTTACGACAAAACTGGTGTGCGTGCCGTTGTCAACACCAATGTGATGACCGGGGCTGCCATGACCGGTGATGCGGTCCTTCAGGGGACTTCGACCGGAACGGTCACTATCAATGGTTACACCTCGGCACGCTTTACTACCGTCGAGAACAACACGCGTGCTTCACGCGAAGCGGTGGTCAAGGCCATCAATGCCGTCAGCGAGCTGACGGGCGTGGTCGCCAAAGACACAGGCATGGACGACAAGGGTATTACCCTCACCGCTGCGGATGGCCGCAACATCGAGCTGGCCTTCAATACCTCCAGCTCGAGCGCAGATTTCAGTGCCCGAACCGGATTGAAGCAGGGCTTGCAGATTGGCTCTTATTCTCTTGAGTCCAAGGTCGAGACACCGGTGGTGATCGCTTCCAACAAAATTGGTGGCGCGGAGCGCTTGGGTCTGGAGGTGGGCGACTTCTCGCAGAACGTCACCCGTGTTATTTCAGCAGCGAGAGAGATTGTGGAGTCGCCTGTTAGCCAGGTCACGGCTATTGGTGTGGATGACGCTGCAGCCTCCACCTACACCATCACCGTGAACGGAAAACCTTTCACCAATGTAACCAAGGCAGCAGGAGGGACATACGCGGATTACAGCTCGGTGGCCTCGGCCATCAATGCCGACCAAGAAAGCCCGGTTCGCGCTGAAGTAGATGCCACTGATCACAAGTTGTACCTGTATGCCAAGGTTCCCGGTGTGCCATTTACCGTTTCTATTCAGCAGTCCACCGGTGCGGGTCTGACTGCGGGCGATGCCATGACGGCCACCACGGTGGTTGAAAACGTCGCAGGCAGCGACAAGCCGCTCATGACGGGCGACTTGAAAATCAATGGCGTCGCCATTCCTGGTGCCATGATGGATGACGACATGTCTTCCAATCAGGCAGCCTTTAGCAGCCGCGCGGGCAGCAGTTCGATCGCGATTGCCAATGCCATCAATTCCAAGTCGGAAGTCACGGGCGTGACCGCTATCGTCGATCCCCCGGTCATGATTGCCTCTGGCGCTGTCAACTCTGAACTTCCTGCGACTGGCACCTACATGGTCTATGTCAATGGTGTGGGTGTCGCGGTAGACCTCATCAAGGATGAATCACCCGAGCAACGCCTGAAAGCCGTGATCAAAGCCCTTAAAGCACAGCAGGGCGAACATGGCGTGCAAGCCTCTCCGAATGGAACGGGTGGGCTGAAATTGACGACTGTTGATGGCCGTAACCTGTCGGTCTGGATCGATCCGACCCAACGCTCTTTGAGCACACAGGTGCAGAACCCTGCCACTGGCGAAATGATTGACGTGACGGTGCCCTCTGAGGTGCAACATATCACGGCAGCCATGTTTGGTCTGGAAACAGGTTCGGGTACACCGCAGCAGACGGACATCACCTTCAAAGGCAGCTTTGACGTGGGTGACACCGTCAGCTTCAAAATCAACAACACGACCATCAGCACCGTGGTAACGGATGCCATGGTTCCAGGTGGTACACCAGACTTCGATGCTCTGGCCAGTGCACTCAAGTCTTCCTTGGCCAAAGCCAATATCACCGAGTTCAGCGATGGGACCATTGATCCCAAGACGTACGACGATGGCGGTAATGGCCTGATCACGCTGAAAACCGATGCGGATGGCAACACCGTGCTGGAATTGCGCTCCGTGATCAGCGCCTTCGAGGTCAGCGATTTCAAATTGACGCCAGCCAATCCCGATACCAGCACCAGCGATGTGGTGTTCGATACGGTGACTCATGGCTTCAAGATTGAGAACGGCAAGTGGGTCATGGATGACAAGCACACCATCCTCAATCCCAAAGCCAGCGACATCGCCTACATCGAGGCCGAGAAAATCGACCCCACCCTGGATCCGGACAACTACAACACCATTGAGGACATTCTCAAGAATGCGCCCGACACCCGTATCCAGGCCAAGACCTTGTATGGTGGCGTCAAGCTGATATCGGAGAAACAGTTCACCCTGGAAGCCGGCGAAAACGGTTTTGGCACCAGCTCCAACTTCTCGGCCTTGGGCTTCACTGAAGGGACGTTTGGGGGCCGCTCCAGTGCCGATCTGTCACCTCCCCGAGTGGGCCGCATGACCTTCCAGGTCGGCGCTTCGGTGGGACAAAACATCACTTTTGACCTGGCTGACTTTGGCAAGAACGGGCCCATCACTCAGGAAATCACCTGGGACGTGGACCTGGACCCGATGCAGCCCGGGGCCAACGTGCCCATGCCTGGAACGGTCAACCCCATCGCCAATGGCAAGCCCCTGACCCGCAGCTTCATCAGCTCTCGCGAGTCGGCTCTGGAAGTGTTGGCCAAGCTGGATGCGACCATGGACAAGGTGAACGCCACGCGTGCCACCATGGGTGCGGTGATGAACCGGCTGGACCATGTCATCACCAACCTGACCAATGTGTCCATGAACCTCTCTGCTTCTCGCAGCCAGATCGAGGACGCAGACTACGCCTCGGCATCGACTGAATTGGCCAAGACGCAGATCATGCAACAGGCTGCCACAGCGGTGCTGGCTCAGGCCAACACCAGTCAACAGTCGGTGTTGAAACTGCTCCAAGGCGGTTGATCCTCCTTGGGCTGGTTTTTAAAGTGGGTGCTAACACTGGCGAGCAGGTCATGTCTTCTCACCGGACAGGCCTGGAGGTGCCCAATTGCTGGCAGTGTCAACACTTTGCCATCAGTTGGGACCCCTCTCGACCCTACAGCTGCAAACTCATGGGGTTCAAGACCCGTGTGCAACCCTCGCTTGAGGTGTTGCGCGTGGATGGTGAGCGTTGCCGTGGATTCGTATTGAAGGCTGTCGTCACACCGCCACGGGCAAGCACGTCCCTCCCCGTTGCAACCCAGGGCATGACCTCGTCAGCCACAGTGTCGCGAAACCGCCCACAGGTGTGGGAAGCCTGACTCTCCTCGTGTCGGGAATTCGTCTTCCCTCTTTCATTTGAAACTAAAACGGTTTCAAATTTGAAATTAAAAGATAAATAAGTATTCATAAAAACGTTGGCATAAGCATTGCTAATCAGTCCTACCTTTATTACAGGCTGATCAACGTGAGTGCTTCTACCGTCAATGCTATTCATGCCGTCTGGCTGGACCCGTTCAGTCCGCTGTCGGACGACGAGCGCGTCCACCTCGAAGAGGCGGGGATCACCCTGGAACATGTGAGCACCCTGGGGGACATGCACATGGCCTTGAAGCGTGCCCATGTGATGGTGGTCCGCTTGGGCGACAGCGCAGAATTGCTCCAGGAGGTCCAAACCCTGATCGCACAACTGGGGCACAACGTTCCGGTGTTGTGCCGCGTCGAGCGTCGCCGCATGGAATTGGTAGTGGAAGCCATGCGACTGGGCGCTTTGCATGTGTTGGCAGCAGACGAATGGTCAGATCAGGCCTGGAGACATGCCCTGAGTTCCCTGCGCAATCAACCCACACAGCATCGCCAATATGTGTTTGTGGACCCGACCAGCCAGCACTTGTTGGCCTTGACCCAACGCGTGGCGCAAGCCGATGTCACCGCTTTGTTGGTGGGACCGACCGGGGCGGGTAAAGAGGTCCTGGCGCGCGTGTTGCACGAGTCTTCCGCCCGTGTCAAAGGGCCCTTTGTTGCCATGAACTGTGCTGCATTGCCCGAGCATTTGATCGAAGACATGCTGTTTGGTCATGAGAAAGGCGCATTCACCGGCGCGGTCAAAGAGCACAAGGGATTGTTCGAACAGGCACAGGGGGGCACGGTGTTCCTGGACGAGATCGGTGAAATGCCCATGCATTTGCAGGCCAAATTGCTGCGCGTCTTGCAAGAGAAAAAAATCAACCGCTTGGGTTCCGAACAGACGATATCGGTGGATGTTCGCGTGATTGCTGCGACCAACAAAGACTTGCGCCGAGCCATCGAGCAACGTGAATTCCGAGAAGATTTGTACTTCCGTATCAGCACCTTCCGTTTGCGGATCCTGCCCTTGTGTGAGCGAACGGGAGACATCATGCCGCTGGTGACGCAGTCGCTGGCGCGGCATGCGCAGAACGGCGCTCCGTATGTGGTGACTGAACAAGCGCAGGAAATGTTGTTGCAATATCCCTGGCCAGGCAATGTGCGCGAATTGGAAAACGTGGTGCAGCGGGCTGTGGTGTTGTGCAATGGGCGCACCATCACACCGGCCCAACTGATGTTTGACGAATCGTCGACACCGCTGGGTTTCGAGACTGCACAGCAGGAGTTGCGTGCTCCGATGGTGGTGGCTGATGAAGTGCCTTCGTCGGGTATGCACTCGTCATCGACCGGATTGCCCCAGGTGTTGAGTAGCAGTGAGGCGGCTGACAGCGCGATCAATCTGCAACACGCCGTGAAATCCAGTGAGCATCAAATCATCATGGCGGCGCTGCAAACCAGCGAGAGCCGTGAAGCGGCAGCGCGCAAGCTGGGCATCAGCCCACGCACATTGCGCTACAAGCTGGCGCAATTGCGCGAACGTGGCATCGCCATGTCCTGCGCTTGAACTGAACCGAATGGAAACGCCAGGAGTTCACCATGATTGACCGCACCTCAGCCGCCAACATCCAGTCCATGCTTGAAACCATCCGGGCCTATCAGGCTCAGGCGTCAGGTCAGGCGGGCGAAGCCAGTGGCGCTCAAGACATCTCGACGCCGAAGAACCAGCTGCCCAGCTTCAACGATTCGGTCAAGAACATTCTTGAAAAGGTCAACGACACGCAGGCGCGATCGTCCCAATTGCAAGAGGCTTATCAGCGTGGTGAAGACGTGCCTCTGACCGATGTGGTGTTGGGCATGCAGAAATCCTCGTTGGCGTTTGAAGCCACCCTCCAGGTACGCAACAAGGTGCTCAAAGCGTACGAAGAAATTTTGAACATGCCGGTGTAAGACTGAAAGACAAACATGGCTACTATCGCTAATCCTTCCTTGGGCCTTCCTGGCGGCGCTGCCGACGCAGGGGAGGGCTCCTCCGGTCCCCGTTTGCCGGGCCAGGTCGCGAACGCGTCTGCGGTCAAGCCGGGCGAACTCGCCAAAGGCGTGGCTAATCAGATGTTGGTCGATCCGATGGGATCGATTCGCAACATGATGCGCCAGCCCACGGTTCGCAAGATTCTGCCGGTGCTGGTGATTCTGCTGGTGGTCGCAGCTTTTGGGTTGGCCTCGTTGTCGATGAAGGCGCCTGCCTACCGTCCGCTGACCATGATGTTGCCCGAAGCCGATAAGCAATTGGCCATGGAAACGCTGAAAGGTGCGGACTTCAAGCCCGAGATCGACGCCAACAGCGGGCAGATCATGGTGCCGGCCACGCGTTATCACGAGGCCCGCATGCTGCTGTCTTCCAAGGGTTTGCCCCGCACGGAAACCCAGGGCATGGATTCCCTCAAAGACATGCCGGCCATGACCACCAGCCAGTTCATGGAGCAGGTGCGATACAACAACGCCATGGAGCAGGAGCTGGCGCGCAGCATCTCGCAAATTGCGGGCATCAAGAACGCTCGAGTGCATCTGGCTTCGCCCAAGCAAAGCGTATTCGTGCGTGATCGTGTGCCGACCAAAGCGTCGGTGGTCATCACGCGAGCGCCTGGTCGGTCCGTGTCCGCCGCCAACATCACAGCCATCATTCAATTGGTGGCGTCCAGCGTGCCTTATCTGGCGCCCGAAAACGTGTCGGTGGTGGATAATTTTGGAACGCTGATGAATGACATGCTGGTCGAGCAGCCGCTGGGACTGACGTCAGCTCAGTTGCAGCAAAAGCAGCAGATGGAGGATCTGTACCGGACCCGACTGATCCAACTGCTGGCCCCCATCGTGGGTGAGGCCAATGTGTCCGCCCAGGTCAGCATGTCGCTGGATTTCAACCAACAGGAAATCACGACTGAAGACTTTGATGCCCGCGACAAAGGGCCCAAGACACGTTCCGAATTGTTTGTCGAAGATCGCAACACCTTCAAGGATGCCATCGGTATTCCGGGTTCGTTGACCAACACACCGCCCACCCCGACCAATCCGGCCTCTACCCTGAGCACAGGTGCTGAGCCGGGCAAAGGCCAAAGTGAAAAGGGCGTGCAAGTCTCGGCTCGCAGCACCAAGAACTACGAACTGGATCGCGCCGTCCGCCACACCAAAAGCGCCATGGGCACGATTCAGAAGATCGGTGTGGGCGTGCTGATCAACGAACGACCCATTCCCCCTGGGACCAAGATCGAAAAGCCGGCAGACGGCTCGGCCCCGCCCACCACCATTCCTTACACCCAGGAAGAGCTCGATCGTCTGAACCAGCTGGTGCGTGGCGCTGTGGGTTTCTCGGAAGACCGTGGTGATGTCGTGACCGTGGTGGCCACACGATTTGAACCCCAGATCGATCCCGATGCCATTCCCTGGTACAAGGACGAAACCGTGACGGGCCTGGCCAACAGCGGTGTGGTGGCCATGTTGTTCCTGCTGTTCCTGTTCCTGGTGGTTCGCCCCATGGTTCGCAAGCTCACCAAGCCAGAGGTGGATCCGGTGGCCATCGCCGCCGCCGCCGCCGAAGCGGCTTCCCGAGAGGCGGCCGCTGCCGAGAGACTCAAGGCCGAGAGAATTGCGCTTGCGGTGTCTGAAGCGGCCGCCAAGATGGCGATGGAGAAAGCCGCCGCCGAAGAAGCGGCCGCCAAGCGGGCCGCCGAAGAGGCCGCCGCCAAGCTGGCCGCCGAAGAGGCTGCCAAAGCGGCCCAGGAAGCCGCATTGCTGGCCCAGGCGGAAGCGTCGGATGACATTGAAATTGAAGAAGGCGAAACCCTCGAGGAAATCAAGGCACGCATGTCCAGCCTCAAGCCCAAGAAGCCCAGCATCTCCGCGGACATGTTGGATACGGCAAACACCTACGATGACAAAGTGGCGCTGATCCGTATGATCGTGTCCGAAGAGACGGCACGTGCCCGGGTTGCCGGCGTGCTCAAGAACATGATTCAATTGAGCTGATCACACAGTTCAATTCGAACGAAGTCGCACTGCGAATGAGGAATAGCGATGGCTGACAAGGACAATACCCCCGCCGAATTCGGTGGCAACCCCGACTGGAGTCCCGAGTTGCGTGCCGAGATGGCCGCCATGACTTCCACCCAGCGGGCTGCTGTCTTGATGCTGCTGTTGGGGGAAGAACAGGCTGCTGACATCATCAAGTATTTGAGCCCCAAGGAAGTTCAGTCCCTGGGTGCCGCCATGGTCGCTGCTGCAGACCTCTCTCAGGAGGCGGTGAATGTGGTGCTCGATGAATTTGTCGATCTGTTGAAAAAGCAGACTTCGCTCAGCCTGGGCAACTCGGATTACGTCGAAAAAGTGATGCGTCGCGCGCTGGGGGACGACAAAGCCGCTTCAGTGTTGGGTCGCATCATGCCGGGGCAGGGGACCAAAGGGCTCGAGATCCTGAGCTGGATGGATGCCCGTTCGATTGCAGAAATGATCCGCGGCGAGCACCCGCAAGTGGTGGCCATCATTTTGTCGCTGCTGGAGCATCAGGTGGCTGCCGACGTGCTGATTTATCTGCCGTCAGAAACCCGTGCGGAGGTGATCCAGCGCGTTGCCAGTCTGGATACCGTGCAGCCCTCGGCAATGGCTGAGCTGGAGGCCATCATGAAGATGCAGTTCTCCAAGAGTTCGTCAGCGAAGTCCTCCAGTTTTGGGGGGATTCAGGCCGCGGCCAAGATCATGAACGTGACCAAGACGGAGCTGGAAAGCCAGATCATGATGGGCTTGAGCGAAATCGACCCCGATCTTCAGCAAAAAATCCAGGACAACATGTTCACCTTCGAGAACCTGGTCACGGTGGACAACAAGGGTATCCAGGTGCTGATGCGTAACGTTGAGCCCGACATGCTCATGGTGGCACTCAAAGGGGCCAGCGAGGCGGTCAAAGACCGCTTTCTGGAAAACATGTCCGAACGAGCCCGTGGCATGTTCAAGGACGACATGGAGGCCAAGGGACCGGTGCGTCTGGCCGATGTGGAAGAAACACAGAAAAAGATCATGCGCATTGCTCGCAAGTTGTCCGACTCGGGCGAGCTGATGCTGGGAGGCGCTGATTTTGTTTGATCCCATGCCACAGCCGACGAAGTCCGCCGAATGGCAGATCGACCCGTTGATCCGCTCGGTGGACCCTGCGACCCTTTCGTACGCCACGGTCGATTGGGCGCGTGTGCCCACGGTGGACTACACCCGCACGCGTTTTCGCCAACTGGCCAAGCCTGAATCTGCCAAGGTGTTTGATGATTCCACGGGTTTTGTGCTTGAGACCTTTGGTGCCAAATCCACTCCACTTGTGGTTGAAGAAGTCCCCCTTGAGGCGCAGTCTGAGGCCGATGTGGATCCTGCGCAAGAGAACGACGCCACCCAGGACGCTGTTGAACTGAAGGCTGAGATCACCGAGCTGGCTCCCGATGAAGTGATGGATGCTGCTGAGCCGATGGGCGAGGCAGAAGACGCGTCTGAAGACTCAACGCCCGAGGCGGAAGAGACCTTTGAAGCGAGCGCCGAAGCGGTGGCCGATGATCTGTCAGCCGAGCCAGAAACACCCGTCATTGATGAAGCGCTGCTGACTCAACTGAAAGAAGAAGCCTTTGCACAGGGTAAAGCCCAAGGCCTGGAGGAAGGCTTGGCTCAGGGACGTGCGCAAGCCGAGGCTCAGGCCCAGGAGTCCCTGAAGCAAGCCCAGACAGATGCCCAGGCCGAACTGGAACGTGCCCTGGCCGAGCAGCGTGAAACTCTCGAAGCCCGATTGCAGCCCGAGCTGGAGTTGTTGCGCGAGATGACGCAACGGCTGGAAGCGTTGACGGAAAACCCACGCCAATTTTTTGAGCCCCTCAAAAGGCTCAGCCTGCATCTGGCGGAACAGCTGGTGTTGGGCGAATTGACAATCTCGGGGGCTGCGATCGAGCGATTGGTCCAGCGTTGCCTGGATGAACTCGACTTGCATGGCAAATCCATGGTGGTGGTTGAACTCAACCCTCAAGACAAAGCACGTATCGGCGAAAAAGCGGCTGAATTGCTCACGGGTATACAGTTGCAATCGGTGTCCTCACTGGCACCGGGCAGTGTGCGCGTGTTGGTCAATGACACCCAGGTGGAGGATCTGATCGTCCATCGCCTGGAGGCGCTTGCACACGGCTTGCTGAACCAGCCCGAAGTGTGGCGCGAACAGTCCCCCTTCTTCCGCCAGCCCCTGGCACAGCGAGACACAGAGGTCGAGGATGTGACTCAACGCCCTGTCATCGCCCATGACTCTGACGAGGAGCCACTCGATGGTTGATCTGGTCAACATCGGTCTGCGGACCCTCATGTGCCTGGCGTTTCTGATCTGGGTCGTGCGACCTATGCTCATGGCCTTGGTTTACCGCGAGCCGCGCCTGGATGAACTGGAGGACGTGGCCGAGACAGCTGTGCACAATGCTTTCAATGCCTGGCGTCTGCAACAAGGCCCGAAGTACTACGACAACCCGGAGCATGCTCTCTTGGTATTGCAGAGGCCCGAACTGTTGAACCCTCCCGCTGAAGCGCCTGCGCCAGAGGCAGCCGAGGTCGGGGAGGTGGCAAAGGATCAATCTGCGCAAGTGCAGGATGGTCAGCTGACGCCTGGCGAGCCCACTCCGGTCGAAGCGGCGCCTCCATCAGAGGTCCAAGCGGCAAGCGAGGTCGCCGTGCCAGCTGAGGCCGTCGCTGCCGGTGGCGCTCAGTTGCCTGCAGTGGTGGCTGAAGAGGAAGGCGAGACGCTGGAGCAGATGCGTGACCGCATCAAGAAAGAGCAGAAGAAGAACAAGCCCACCATTCCCACCGAACTGCTGGAAAACGCCAACAGTTATGAGGACAAGTTGATGGTGCTGCGCATGATTGTGGATCAGGACAAGGGGCGTGTCGCCAGTGCCTTGCGCCGCATGGTCACCACCGACTGAGAACACCATGTTGCTGGATTTTGAACAAGAAGTGGATCAAAGCCTGGCGCGTCTGCGCGTGCCAGCCCCGCAGCGCACCGGTACGCTGGTGCGTCTGGTCGGATTGACCCTGGAAACTCGCGGCATCATGGCGCCCCTGGGCGCCAGTTGTGAGGTGATTGGACGTCATGGGCATCGAGTCGAGGCCGAGGTGGTGGGCTTCAACGACAAAACACTGTTTTTGATGCCCTTGAGTGACCCCTCTGGTGTGGGGCCTGGTGACATGGTTCGGGTGCTGAGCCATTCCGCCCATGTGTCGTTGGGGTCCGAGTTGCTGGGGCGGGTGATCGATGGGCGTGGTCAGGCGCTGGATGGCAAGCCGCAGCCCAAGTGTCGCGATTCGTTGGCCTTGATGGGGCGCCCACTCAACCCGATGGAGCGAGGCCCTATTCAACAAGTCCTTGATGTGGGTGTGAAGGCGATCAATGGAGTGCTGACGGTGGGCCGCGGCCAGCGCATCGGCCTGGTGGCTGGCTCTGGCGTGGGAAAGAGTGTCTTGTTGGGCATGTTGACTCGTTTCACCAAGGCCGATGTCGTGGTCATTGGACTGATCGGCGAGCGTGGCCGTGAAGTGCAAGCGTTCATCACCGAATCGCTGGGTGAGGAAGGTTTGGCCAAGTCGGTGGTGGTGGCAGCTCCCGCCAACGTCTCCCCCGTGTTGCGCATCAAGGCCACCCACATGACCCATGTGATTGCCGAGTACTTCCGCGATCAAGGGCTGAATGTGCTGATGCTGTGCGACAGCCTGACCCGTGTGGCGCATGCGCAGCGGGAAATTGGTCTGGCCATTGGTGAGCCACCCACCGCCAAAGGGTATCCGCCTTCGGTGTTTGCACTCTTGCCCAACCTGATTGAGCGAGGTGGAGTGGGGCGGCATGGCCATGGTTCCATCACTGCCATCTACACGGTGCTGGCTGAAGGCGATGACGCTTCCGACCCGATTGTGGATATTGCCCGTGCCTCACTGGACGGACAGGTGATGTTGTCGCGCAAACTGGCCGATTCGGCACATTACCCGGCCATCGACCTCAATGGCTCGATCTCGCGCTTGATGCAGTCGCTGTTGTCCAACGATGACATGAAGATGGCCAACAAACTGCGCCGGCTGTGGTCCATTTACCAGCAAAACGTGGATTTGATTCAGGTCGGCGCCTACGAAAAAGGGTCGAATGCGGAGCTCGATGAGGCCATTCGCCTGCACGAGCGCATCGTCAATTTTTTGCGTCAGGACATGCACATTGGCCAAGACTACGAGTCTACGCGTGCGGAACTGCGACAGTTGCTGACGCAATGAATGGATGAATGAACATGGAACCCCGCGCCTGCTGGCCTGTGTTGGCTAAAAAAGCCCAGGAAAAAGTCGAAGAGAAGCAACAACATTTGGCTGCTGCGCGCCAGCACTTGGAACGCTTGCAGGCCAACCGGCAGCGCTTGCAGGACATGTATGAGTCCTATCGCCTCAAGGCGAAGGAGAAAATGCAGCAAATCCAGGTGATTGCCGAGGCGGCCAATGATCGTCAGTTCATGGCGCACCTGTTGCAGTTGATCGAACGGGTGGATGCCGATCTGAACCAGGCGACCATTGCCGTGGAGCAGTCCCGTCAGGCGATGTTGCTGGCAGAGCAGGAGCGCATGAAGATGGACACCATGGTCGAAAAAGACCAGCAGGCGGTTCGCACTTTCCAGCGCAAGCGCGAGCAAAAGCAGATGGATGCGCTGGGCATCACTCTGTTCAACCTCAAAACCTGAACCCAACGATCGGGTTGGAGGTGCGCGTCAAGCCTGGACCCACCCGGCACCCAACCAATGCCAATAGCGCTGCCGAAAGCGCCACGGAATGAGGCGTATGGGGGTGCCCAGAGGAAACACACCGGCGGTGGCGTGGTCTTGCCAGACCCCTTCAGCCTGCACGGATTGCAGCAAGTGTTGTGTGGCGGTCTCCAGGGTCAGCCCCTGACCATTGAATCGAACCCGCTCGGTGCCATCGGGTGTGGCCTCCAGACAAGTCCACGAATTCGAAAGCGTCTCGATAGGCACATCGGTGTCACGGCTGACAGGGCCCGAATACAAGTCGTGCACGCTGCCCCAAGACCGTCCTTGCAGCATCTGCCGGATCAAACCCATCTGGTGCTCCAGCAAGGCTTCGTCGTCTTGCCGATACCGCAACTGACCCAGGACATTGTCGAACCAGACGCAGGCTTTGGGGTGCTCTTGCAGCAACCGGGGCAGGTTGGCGATCGCATCCAGACGGGCGAATTGCCAGTGGGTGGTGGATTCGCGCAGAGCCCGGCCGTGCAGGCGCGCAAACAGCCAGGGGGCGAGGGGGTCGATGTCATACGCATCAATCCGCCGGAAACGGGTCAGCCAACGGGTGGGCATCATCCAGCCTGCGCTGGGGCCAATCAACAGCAAGTGGTCGCTGTTTGGGCGCGTGTTGACCAGAAAATGGTCGATCAGCTCGACGGTGGGCTGCCAAGGGCGGCGCGAGGCGAGGGCGTGCAAGTGCCAGTTGAGCCCACCGGTCCCGCCGGCACGCAGGGCATCCCGCCACCAGGTGCCCAGGCCCAAAGGGGCGGATGTGGCCAAGGGGGGCTTACTGGCCACAGACGATCCACGCCATCTTGGCCATCGGGGTATCGGCCGGGATGGGTTGCCAATCCGAGATCACGCCCTCGCTGGTGAGTGTGTCCCCTTGCAGACGGGCACCAGTGTGGCGTGACAGCGACAAAGTTTTGACCCGGTGGTCCCGGCAATCGAACTGCAACAGCGAGCGCGATGAGCGGTAGGGCTTGCCTTGGTGGCTGGTCTGGGGCTGTCGGTAATCCAACATGGTCCAAACCTTGCGTGTGGTTCCCTCCCGAATGAGCGAGTCGCGGTCGATGTAAAAGGTACCCTGTTCATACAAGCCGACGGACGACCAGTCGGCTGCCTGGGCGACCGGCGTCAGCAAGGTGGCCAGGATACAGAACAGGGCCGACAGCGGTCCAAATCGACTCCAGGTGTTCAATAATTTCATGAAATGATATCCAGCGCGAGATAATGTCAAAAATCGCATTGTCTACAAAAATGCCCTCTGATACGAGCCCGTCACGGGAGGTCACGCATGGCGCCCATTGATTGGCCCCGTCTGGTACTGAGTTTGCTCGGCGTCGCTTTTGCCTTGGCGGCTTTTTTGTGGTGGTTTCGGCGCCGCCAGGGCGTTAGTCTGTTGCGCCAAGACAACCGTCGAATTCAGGTTCATGAGGTCTACCCGTTGGGCCTCAAGCACAAGATGATGCTCATCCAGGCTGATGAACAAATGCTGCTGGTGTCTGTCAACGTCAACGATATCCGCACCCTGCATGCCTGGCCAGCAGATAAACAAGGAGAGACGCATGCGCGCTAAGTGGTGGTTGGCCGGCCTAATGGTCGTGCTTTGCGCAATGCCCTGGCTGGCACAAGCCCAGGGCCTGCCGATGGTCAATGTCAGCTCGGGCAAATCGGGGCAGCAATACAGCCTGACCCTGCAGTTGCTGGCGCTGATGACCACCATCACCCTGCTGCCCTCGCTGTTGCTGATGATGACGTCTTTTGTGCGCGTCATCATCGTGCTGTCCCTGCTGCGCCAGGCGTTGGGCACCGGTCAGACCCCGCCCAACACGGTCTTGGTGGGGCTGGCGCTGTTTTTGACTTTGTTCATCATGTCGCCCGTGTTTGACGACATCTACAACAACGCCCTGGGGCCTTACATGAATGGCAGCATGCCGTTTGAAAAAGCCCTGGCCACGGCAGAGGCGCCGGTGCGCAATTTCATGCTCTTGCAGACGCGAGAAGATGACATTGCCATGTTCATGCAGATCGCGCAAAAGAAAGAGGTGGCCAGCGCCGCGGAGGTGCCGTTCACCACGCTGATGCCGGCATTCATCACCTCCGAACTCAAGAGCGCCTTCACCATTGGCTTCATGATCTATATCCCGTTTGTGGTGATTGATTTGATTGTGTCCAGCGTGCTGATGTCCATGGGCATGATGATGTTGTCGCCCATGATCATCTCCATGCCTTTCAAACTCATGCTGTTTGTGCTGGTGGATGGCTGGACCCTGTTGATGGGGTCGTTGGCCTCGAGTTTTATCTTTAAGTGAGGTCGTGATGGACAGTGCCATGGTGGTGGATCTGGGCCGACAGGCTTTGTGGATGACGATGCTGATTTCGGCACCTTTGTTGGGGGTGGCCCTGGTGGTGGGCTTGCTGATCGGTATTTTTCAGGCGGCGACATCCATCAACGAACAAACGCTGAGCTTCATCCCGAAATTGTTGGCGCTGGGGCTCACGCTGGCGGTGATGGGCGGTTGGATGATCAACACCCTGGTGGATTACACCCGGGTCTTGTTTGGTCGCATTCCCACCTTGTTTGGTTGAACACGCATGACGCTGAACGTTTCCTTGTTGAATCTGCTCGATCAGTTCTATGCGCTGATCTGGCCGTTCTTGAGGATTTCCGCTTTCATGGTGTTCGCGTCGATTTTTTCCCAACGATCGGTGAACCTGCGGGTGCGGTTCGTGATCGCACTGACTTTCACGATCTTCATTGCCATGCAGATCGAGATCCCCCGTATTGACCCAATCAGTTTTGAGGGGCTTTCGATCATCTTTCATCAGGTCTTCATCGGCTTCAGCATGGGCATGCTGATGCAAATCGTCACGGCTGCCATTGTGGTGGCGGGACAGTCGGTGTCGAGTTCCATGGGGTTGTCGATGGCCAACCTGATCGACCCCAGTTTGGGTAACGTGCCTGTGATTTCTCAATTCTTCACGATTCTGGGCACCTTGGTGTTTCTGTCGACGGGCGGGCATCTGATCGTGTTCGGTATCCTGCTGGAATCCTTCCGGCAGTTTCCGATCGGTCAGTCGTTCATGAATCAGGCCTTGATGGGAAAGATGATCAACTGGAGCGCCATGATGTTTGTGGCGGGCTTGCTGATTTCCCTGCCGGTGCTCATCACCTTGCTGTTCGTCAACATCGGCCTGGGCTTTGTCGCTCGTTCCGCGCCCAGCCTGAATATTTTTTCCGTGGGGTTTCCGGCCATGATCGTGGCCGGATTCATCATCCTTTGGCTGTCTGTGCCCAGCCTGATCGAACGCATCAACTGGCTCTGGGTTCAGAGCTTTGACCAGATGCGAAACATGTTGCTGAACTGATATGGCCGAGGACAGTTCAGCCGAACGGACCGAAGAACCGACCTTCAGGCGCCTTCAAAAAGCGCGTGAAGACGGTCAGGTCGCGCGCTCGGTCGATTTGTCGACGGCGGTGTTACTGATGACCGCGACCTTGTTCTTCACGGTGGCGGGCAGTTGGCTTTTCCACCAGATGGGCAAGCTATTCACTTCTCAATTGCAGTTCGACCGTAAAGTGGCCGATAAGGCGGAACTGCTGCCGGCCATCTTTGCGCAATCGGTTATTGATGGGTTTTTACTTGTCTTGCCCTTCATGTTTTTGCTCTACGTCATGGCGGTGTTGTCCACGGGGTTAAGCGGTGGTTTTATCTTCTCCATGAAATTGTTGGCCCCCAAGTTCAACAAACTCAACCCTTTGTCTGGCTTGGCTCGCATGTTTGGGCTCAAGGCATTGATCGAGTTGGCGAAATCGGTGGGCAAGTTCATCATCGTGGGCGCTATCTTGTTGCTGGCTGTGATGAACAACATCGACGATCTGCTCAATCTCAATCGCATGACGCTGCAAGATGCCATTCGGCATGCCGGGGAAATGATCATCGATGCCTGCTTTTGGATGAGCATGGGCTTGGTGGTGATTGCCGTGGTCGATGTGCCCCTGCAACGCTATCAAGTTCACAAGCGCCTCAAGATGACCAAGCAGGAAGTCAAGGATGAAATGAAAGACGCGGAAGGCCGTCCCGAGGTCAAGGCGCAAATCCGGCGTCGTCAGCGTGAAATGGCCAACAGCAAAATGATGGCAAAGGTGAAAGATGCTGACGTGGTCATCACCAACCCGCAGCACTTTGCGGTGGCGCTTTCTTACGACCCGACTTCAGACGGTGCCCCGCTCTTGGTCGCCAAGGGCACTGACGAACTGGCTCGTCGAATTCGCGAAATTGCCCGCGAGGAAGGGGTCGAACTCTTCGAGTCACCTCAATTGGCGCGTGCCCTGTATTTCACCACCCAGGTGGACGACACCATTCCCGAAGCCCTCTACCATGCCGTTGCCCAGGTGATCGCTTATGTGTTCAGCCTGAACGACGCCTATTCCCGGGGACATCAATACGTTCGGCCTACGCCTGACATCCCCGACAACATGAAGTATGACGAAAATGGCTTCCTCCTCCACTGAGATTTACCAGAGCCCGGGCGACCGGCAACGCCTGGATATTTTGCTCAAGACCATGCGAGAGAGCGGGTTCAATCTCGCCATCTTGGGGCCTGACGACATCACACTGGCTCATTACACGCGTCGTATCTACGAGCATCTCAAGCAAGATCCCGCGTTACAAGTCGAGCTCTGGAGTTCGATGGAGTCCGACAAGCTGATTGAGCGATTCAATTCCATCCTGTCCGAATTGACGGTCGAGCAAGCCCTGGATAAGTCTCGCAAGTCCGAGGTTCGGCGTTACATGATTTTTCCGGACGCTCAGGCTGTCCAGGATTTCGAGTTGCAACTGTTGGCCCGGCTGATCAATGGATTTCCAGCCAGCAATATTCATGTGGTGTTGCTGATCAATCGCAAGGAGTCCTACGAGCGAAAACTCGACGCTTTTGGCAAACATTTGATGCGTTGGACCCTGGAGACAGAGCAACCCGAGCCTGTGCGCATGAAGCGCATCGAAACCCAGGAAGAGGCAGCCGCACAAGCACCTGTTCCGCAAGCACAGGAGGAGTGGCCCGTTCACAAACCAGAGCTTCCTCCAGAGTCAGCCATAGAACCGGTGAGGGAGTCCATGGCGTCTCCCGCCTGGATGAACGAGGCCCCCGGCATCGACGCCTCACCAGCGGAAATTTCAACAGCGCCTTCCCCGGTGGCTGCGGGTCCCGTCCGCCCACGAAATGCCAGCCGGGTGGGCTGGATGGTGCTGCTGGCGTTGGTGTGTACTGTTGGCGTTTTCGCCATGCTGTATCGTGATCTGATCACTGCCGAGATGGTGGCATTGCAGGAATACATCAGCGGCAAGAAAGCGGCAGGTAAGAACAAGGAACCGGCGCAAACCAAAGACTCCGAGGAGGGCAAAGAAACCTCCGTTGCGCCTCCCCCCACGGTGGGCATGTCCAGCACCACCCAATTGCCTGTCAAGCCCGATGAGTCCTTGATCCCCGACAAAGAGGCATTGTTGCCGCCAGCGTCCAAATCGGAAGCGGTCGTCGCTGAGCCCGCAAAGCCTGAGCCCGCGAAGCCCGAGGCCTCCAAGCCGGAGCCCGCCAAAGTAGAGCCTGCAAAGCCCGCCAGAGCTGCCCCGGCCGATGCCAAGACCGATCCCACTTCGCTGGGAAAGGCCTGGGTCAAGGATCTGCCTTCCGGGAGTTGGATATTGCAGCACGCTGCGATGGAAACCCAGGAGGAGGCTTTTTCCATCCGCGCCAAGACCCCTGGTTTGCAGGATGCCCATGTGGTCTGGACCCGACGCAAGTCGGGCAAGGCTTATTTCATCGTAGTTACCGGTCCTTACAGCAACCGCCAAGCCGCCGAGGCTGAAATGAAAAAAAGTGCGGTGATGTCCAAATCCTGGCTGCGAAGTGCCCGGGCTTTGCAAGGGCAAATGGAGGACTAAAGCCCCATGACCTCCGAAAAGATAGGGGCGGCCGCTCAATTTTTCCTGTGATCTTCCGATACGGAGAGGCATAGACATTTCACCATGGCAGACGAAATCATCCGCAGCAGCAAAGAGCATGAAGTTTCGATCCCGGAAGGATCGAACAATGCCAAGTCGCGCCAGTCCAGCTTGGGTGTAGGAGAGGTGCGTACCGAGAGTGAAACATCGATCAAAGCTGTGCAGGAGCATGAGAATCGACAGGTCGCCGGTGAAGCCGTGACGGTGGACTCTGAGCGAGTGGTGGTGGCCCAGGATGAAGGTCCGCAGCCCAACATTGTGTCCGTACAAGAAGAGCCCAATGCAAAGCCATCCCTGGTCCCACTGCCCGCGCAGGCTGGACAGGAAGAAAATGTCATCTCCATACCGTCGGACAACATCGAGTCCAGTCGGGTTGTTATCCCCTCCGACAACACCTCTCACGATCAACGGGTCGGCGTCCCATCCGAGCACATCACCGATCCTTCCCGCGTGATTGTGGAGGAGGATGATGTGGTCAGGTCTGCGCCTGCCCTGGAGTTCCCGCCAGAGGTGCAAGCTGAAGTCGAGGATGGTTTCGAGCAACAACCCCCTGCTGTGCTGAGTGAGCCTCCGGATGAGGCGTCACCTGGTCATTCACATCCTGCGGAACTCGATGCGTCTGAGTCAGACAAGCCCGTGCGCAGAACTCAAGTTGTGGGTGGTTTGTCCGATAAATGGCAAGAGGAATTTCGTGGTCGCGTCGTCAAGTTGCGGGAAGAGGTCGATGTTTTGAACAATCGTTTAGACAGACTCGAAAAGTAATAACAAGGAATTCAGATGTCGCAAGTGCAAGAGACGTCCCCCCAAGGGGAATCGACAGAGTCGGCCGACATGGCCGATGTCTCGGTTGCGCCTGCGTCATCCGAGTCGGAACTGCTCAATACAGATGCTCTGGCCCAAGGGCTTGAGGAGCTGGAGCGTCAAACACTCGATCCCGTGGAGTTGTCCAAGCAACTCGAAGAGCTGACGGGTGTTGTTCTGAACTCCGCTGAGGTGTCCACCCGTTCCGCTTCTGTGGCAGCCGATGTCAGTCAAGACATGCAAGAGGCCATGGCCAAGATCGAAGCGGCGCACAAGATCAGCGTTCAACATTCCAAGCTCATACTGGGGGGTGTTTTGCTGTTCCTGCTGATTGCTCTGGGCACCTTCTTCGCAATCTCAACCCGCATGCAACAAAACATTCGCCAACTGGATGCGATCTCCCTGGCGGTGGGCAAGCGAATCGTTGAGCTGGACTCGACGGTCAGTGCCTTCACTGAATCCAGTCAGAGTCTGTTTGAGTTGGCTGAAAAAATGGAGTCACTCACCGGTTTGCAAGGCCGATTGGATCAGCGGTTTGAGGAATTTGGCAAAACGGTGAATGCAATGCCTGGTCAACTGGCGGCTCAGACCGACAAGTCGATGGATGCCAAGTTGCAGGCCTTGCAAAAACAACTGCAAAGCTTGGAGGCCAAAGTCCAGGCAGTTGCCAATCGCCCCCAGCCCAATCCCGCTCAAGGACAACAAGCGGTTCTTGCAGAGTTGCAAAAACTCAAGAAAGATCTGGATGTGATGCAGGCCAAGGCCAATGCCAAGCCGGCCGAGGTCAAACCCAAGGCGGAGCCCAAACCGGAACCTAAGCCAGAGCCCAAGCCTGAACCGGTGCGCCCGGTGGAGGCTAAGCCGGACCCCAAGCCGGTTGCTGCTGAAGTCAAACCTCCTGTGCCCTCGCTGCCCCCAGCAACGACTCCTCGCGAACGCATGCTGGTGTATCCACGACCCAACAACTGAACCCAGGTTTTTCAGACCGTTTCGGGTGGGTTGAAGTGATGTGCACTGGCGATGGCCCAGTGTGATTGAAAAACTGCAGGTAAAGCTTCGTTTTTCACGACCAGAGATGCCTCTCCCATCAAGGCCCCAGGTGCCACGCTGGGATACAAAGCAGACAGGGGGCGTGTTTCAGAGACGCTGATGCGTCGCATGAAGTGACGCAGTTGCACATCGGCTGGACGGTGAAGCCCAGCGGCCTCCAGCAACTCTTTCAAGGACTCCAGGGTCAAGCGGTGAAAGTTTCGTACCCGCTGTGCCTTGTCGGGCACCACCAAGGCCAATTGCCGTTTGGCGTCCTGAGTGGTCACCCCCGTGGGGCAGTTGCCACTGTGGCAGGTTTGCGCCTGAATGCAGCCCAGTGCAAACATGAAACCACGAGCGCTGTTGCACCAATCCGCCCCCATGGCGAGGGTACGGGCCATGTCGAAACCGCTGATGATTTTGCCACTGGCTCCAATGCGGATCTTGTCGCGCAATCCGATGCCCACCAGCGTGTTATGAACCAGGCGCAGACCTTCTTGCAGCGGAGATCCAATGTGGTCCGAAAACTCCAGCGGCGCAGCACCCGTTCCGCCCTCAGAGCCATCGACGACGATGAAGTCAGGCAGGATGCCGCTTTCCATCATGGCTTTGGCAATGCCAAACCACTCCCAGGGATGACCGATGCACAGCTTGAAGCCGACCGGTTTGCCACCCGAGAGAGTACGCAGTTGCTGGACAAACTCGAGCAAGCCCAACGGGGTCGAAAAACTGCTGTGGCTGGACGGTGAGACACAGTCTTCCCCCACCTGAACGCCACGGGCCTCGGCAATTTCTTCGGTGACCTTGGGCCCCAGCAGCACACCGCCATGACCGGGTTTGGCCCCTTGGCTGAGCTTGACCTCGATCATCTTGACCTGCGGGCTGAGGGCGTTTTCGACGAAGCGTTCGGCGCTGAAGCGACCTTCAGCGTCGCGGCAACCAAAGTAGCCCGATCCGATTTCCCAAATCAAATCACCGCCATGCACACGGTGATGGCGAGAGATCGAGCCCTCGCCCGTGTCATGGATGAATCCGCCCATCTGAGCCCCTTTGTTCAAGGCCATGATGGCGTTGGCGCTGAGGGCACCAAAGCTCATGGCGGACACATTGAACAAACTCATGGAGTAGGGCTGGCTGCAATGTTCTGTGCCCACCATCACCCGGAAATCATGGTCGGGCAGGGTGCTGGGCGCCATGGAATGGGTGATCCACTCGTAGCCGACTTGATTCACATCCAGTTGTGTGCCAAAGGGGCGTTTGTCAGATTGGCCTTTGGCACGCGAATAGACCAAGGTTCGCTGCGCGCGAGAGAACGGTGCTGCCTCGGTTTCGCTTTCCAGGAAATACTGACGCAACTCCGGTCTGATGGCTTCCAGCATGAATCGGATGTGCCCGATGATGGGGTAATTGCGCAAAATGGCATGCCGAGTCTGCTGTAGGTCGTAGATGCCGACCAGTGTCAAGAAACCAAAGATCAGTACAGCCCATCCGCCATGACCTGACGCGATAAACACCATCAGGCTGAGGCATGTCAGCCCCAGGGCGACGAAAAAGGCGGTGTATCGAACGGGATAGACTTGGTTGAGACGATCAAGCATTCGCAACTCCACGGACAGAAGATGGGCCACGATAACAGGAATCGATGACGCTTTGTACATGGGGTAAACCTGTGCCTGACCGACCTTGGGGTACGTGGTATCCCCAACGTGAAAAACCCCATGCACAAACTCGATAATTTGCCTCATGCTTCGCCATGCGTTCGGCGTCATTCAGTTGCAGCAAGGAGGGGGTTATGTATCAAAAAATTTTGTTGGCTTACAACGGTTCTTCAGCAGGGCAAAAAGCGTTGCTGGATTCAGGCGAGATTGCTGCCTGGGGCAAAGCGGAGCTGCATTTGGTGGCCGTGATGCCACTCAACCTCAACACGGTGGTTGCCGAGGGTATTGTGTATTCGGTCCAGGAAGAGGCGATGCAAAAGCAAGCCTATCAACGCATCCTGGATCAAGGCTTGGAGACCTTGTCCAGCCATGGATTCATGGCCAAGGGCGAGGTCCTCTCAGGCGATGCCATTTCTGAAATCTGCAATTGTGCCCGGCGCATCAAAGCCGATTTGATCGTGGTGGGCCACAAACACAAAGAGGGTTGGATGGAGCGCTGGTGGAGCGGCTCCATTTCCAAGTCATTGATCGAGGAGGCTCCTTGCAGCGTCCTGGTCTCGATCATCTGACGAATCACTCGGCCCGGGCACCCGAGTCCTTGACCACCTTCGCCCACTTGGTGATTTCGCTGGCCTGGTAGCGGGCCAGCTCATCGGGGCTGGACAAGACCGCTTCCAGCCCGAGCGATTTGAGTCGCTCCTGCACTTCAGGCAGTCGGTAAACACGCTGAACCTCGGCGTTGAGACGATCAATCACGGGGCGCGGGGTGTTGGCTGGTGCAAACAAGGCGAACCAGGTGGTGGCCTCAAAACCCGGCACTGTTTCGGCCACCGTTGGGATTTCAGGGGCAGCGTTCGAGCGCTTGGCGGTGGTGACGGCCAGGGCTCTGATCTTGCCTTCGCGAGCCATCGGTAATGCTGAAGGCATATTGTCGAACATGAGCTGGATGCTGCCGCCGATCAGGTCCGGGATGGCGTATTGGCGACCTTTGTACGGTGCGTGCGTCATGCTGGTGCCGGTCAGCGATTTGAACAGTTCGCCAGAGACGTGAACCGAGGTGCCAATGCCTGGTGAGCCAAAAGACAGCTTGTTCGGGTTGGCTTTCATGTACGTGATCAGCTCAGGCACATTTTTGACAGGCAGGTCGTTGTTCACGACCAGCAGGTTGGGAGCCGAGGCAACCAAAGAGATGGGGGTGAAATTCTTCACCATGTCGAAGGACAGCTTGTCGTACAGCGCCCCATTGATGGCATGCGTTCCCACGGTGCCCATGACCAGCGTGTAACCGTCCCCAGGCGAACGGGCCACGATGTCTGCGCCGATGTTGCCACCCGCCCCTGGCTTGTTGTCAATCACGACCGGTTGCCCCAGTTGCGCTTTTTCACTGAACAGGCGCGCCAGAATGTCGGGTGCCCCACCGGTGGGAAACGTCACCACCAGACGCAGAGGTTTGTTGGGATAGCTCTGTGCCTGGGCCTGAGCCAAGCCACCGACCATGGCGATGCTGGCCATCAAAGCTGAACACAGAGAACGACGGTTAGGACGAAGGGTCATCATGATGAAGTGATAGGTTAGTGTGTGGATGGTATGTTCGGGCGAAAACTGAGGTTGATGAAAGGGCTTTCAGTGCCTGTCGTCCAGTGATGCGCTCCAGCGATTGTCCCAATGGTGCTGGGCCTTGTCGAGATGCCGGCGCTCACGTTTCGTGGGACGGCCATGTTCGATGCTCATGGCCGGCTCTTGCCCCAGACGGCGCTGCTCCACCCATTGTTCCCGTGCCGCCTGGCTCTCGGGTGTTTCGCTGTACAAAGCTTGAGCCACCGGAGCGGGCCCACGTTGCATGCTGAGCCCCTGGACCACGACTGTGCGAAGCAATCCGCTTTGCCAAATCTCTACCGTGTCGCCCACATGGAGTTCGCGTGAAGGCTTGGCTTCCACTGCGTTCACCCGGACTCGGCCTTTGTCTAAATGTTCTACCGCCAGTGAGCGGGTTTTGAAAAACCGTGCAGCCCACAACCATTTGTCAATGCGCATCTTTTCCATGAGCGTCAATTGTGCGGGATTTGTTGCCAGAACAGACAAGGGCCATCAAATTTGAGGGGTATATTTCATCATGCGATTCCAATACAACCTTTCGATGAAAGCCGTGCGATGAAACTCTGGGCCATTGCCTGGCGCTCACTCTGGCGGGATGCCCGTGCCGGCGAATTGCGACTGCTTTTTGTCGCGGTGGCACTGGGTGTGGCGGCGCTGTGCTCGGTGGCTTTTCTGGCTGACCGTTTGCAAGCCGGGTTGCAGCGCGACGCTGCTCAGTTGTTGGGTGGGGATGCCGTGGTCGTCAGCGATCAGCCGCCTGCGCAGGCGTGGATTTCCGAGGCACAGGCGCGTGGGCTGACAGGCGTCACCACCTTGAGCTTCCCCACCATGGCTCGGGGTCCGGATGAGCAGGGTGGGAAGAGCCGGCTCGTGGCGCTCAAGGCGGTGGACTCGGGGTATCCCCTGAGGGGCCGGCTGCGTGTGCAGGGCTCCTCAGCCGTGGCCCCTTCCTCGGTGGGCGTAGAAACCACGGAAGTCCCCCGCCCCGGCCAGGTCTGGGTCGAGCCCAGTCTGCTCGAAGCCCTGGACCTGAAAGTGGGGGACCCCCTGTTGCTCGGGGATGCCCGTTTGACCATTGCACATGTGCTGTTGCAAGAGCCTGATCGTGGGGCTGGGTTCATGAACTTTGCCCCTCGGGTCATGGTGCATCAGCAAGATTTACCCCTCACCGGGCTTATCCAGCCGGCCAGCCGCGTGGTGTGGCGCCACGCGGTGGTCGGAGAGCCCTCGGCGGTCCGTGCCTATGTGACCTGGGCGGAATTCCGCTTGCAAGACCCCAGCGTGCGCGGGGTGCGGCTGGAGACCCTGGATGTCGGGCGGCCAGAAATGCGGCAAACCCTGGACCGGGCCAGCAAATTCCTGCACCTGGTGGCCCTGCTGGCCACCTTGCTCAGTGCGGTTGCTGTTGCCTTGGCTGCGCGGGCATTCGCCCTCAGGCGGCTGGATGACTGTGCACTCATGAGGGTGTTTGGGCTCAGCCAGCGCAGCATGGCCATCGCTTATGGGCTGGAGTTTTTGCTGGTCGGTTGGGTTGCCAGCGCCGTGGGGCTGGTCATAGGCTATGCCGTCCATCATGTGTTCGTCTGGTTACTGGCAGGCTTGGTTGAAACCGCTTTACCAGCGCCTGGCCTGTGGCCCGTGGTGCAGGGCCTGGGCACCGGATTAACGCTGTTGGTGTCGTTTGGGCTTCCTCCGATTATTCAGTTGGTAAACGTCCCTCCGCTTCGTGTGATCCGCCGCGAGGTGGGGACGCCTGGCTCTGGTTCCTTGGGGGTGTTGACCCTCGGGCTGACAGGTTTTTCAGCATTGTTGATCGGATTCAGTCGGGACTGGACCCTGGGCGCCTGGGTCGTGGGCGGGTTTCTGGGGGCGGCGATCATGTTTGCGTTGCTGAGTGGGGTGGCAGTTCGTCTGCTGGGGTGGGGGATTCGGGAGGGGAGCGCACCGGTCTGGCTGCTCATGGCGACCCGACAGCTCAGCGCCCGTCCGGTGTTGGCGGTCGTGCAAGTCAGCTCTCTGGCTCTCGGCTTGTTGGCGCTCTTGCTGCTCGTGCTGCTGCGCACCGACCTGATCAGCAGTTGGCGTGCTGCGACGCCGCGCAACGCTCCCGATCGGTTTGTCATCAACATACAGCCCGACCAAGCGGAGGCTTTCCAGTCGACCTTGCGCCAGGCGGGCATCACCCAGTCCGATTGGTACCCCATGGTACGGGGGCGCTTGGTGGCCATCAATGGACAGTCTGTCAGTCCTCAGACCTATCAGGACGAACGCGCACAAAGGCTGGTGGACCGTGAATTCAATTTGTCTTACAGCGCGCAAGCGCCTGAGCACAACCTCGTCGTGGCAGGGGCCTGGGTCGCCGAGGAGAACGATGGGCTGAGCATCGAAGAAGGAATCGCCAAAACGCTTCGTTTGAAGCTGGGCGATCGTCTGCAATTTGAAGTGGCAGGCGTCGCTCATGAGGCCCGAATCACTTCGATCCGACGGGTCGACTGGTCATCCATGCGAGCCAATTTTTTTGTCATGTTTCCGGTCAGCCAGTTGCCTGATTGGCCTTTGACTTACATCTCGGCCTTCCGCGCCCCAGGCGTCAAAGGGTTTGACAATGCCTTGGTTCACCGCTTCCCCAACATCACCCACGTCGATATGGGAGCGACACTCAACCAGGTGCAGCGCGTGCTGGACCAGGTGATTCAGGCGGTGGAGTTGTTGTTCTTGTTCACCTTGGCTGCAGGTGTGGTGGTGCTGTTTGCCACCGTCACCGGAAACAGGGAGGAACGAACCCGAGATTACGCGGTGATGCGAGCCCTGGGGGCAACACAACCGCTGTTGGCCAAGGTGCAACGTGCCGAGTTGATTGGGGTGGGTGCCTTGGCCGGTGCTTTGGCGGCCAGCGTGGCCATGGTGCTCGGTTGGGGTTTGGCCCGGAAGGTGTTCGATTTTGAGTGGACGGCGCCTCCATGGGTGCCGCTTGCTGCCATCTTGATGGGCGCTTTGCTGTCCTGGGCCGCAGGTTGGTGGGGCTTGCGCGGTGTGCTGCGACGCCCGGTGGTGCAGACCTTGCGTGAGGCGTCACAATAAACCCCTATGAAGACAGACGATTCCGCTTCTTCCTCTGCACCCACCACGCCATTTGACTGGCTGGGGGGTGAGGCCGCCGTGCTGGCATTGACCGAACGGTTTTACGACCTGATGGAGCTTGAACCTGCCTACGCTGCCTTGCGTTCGGTTCATGGCCCTGATTTGACCGATGCACGACAAAAACTCTTTTGGTTCTTGTGCGGTTGGTTGGGTGGGCCCTCTCATTACACCGAACGTTTCGGGCATCCCCGTTTGCGCATGCGGCACATGCCTTTTGCCATTGGCATTCGTGAACGCGACCAATGGATGGCCTGCATGGATCAGGCCATGCGTGAAACACAGGTGGATCCGGCGTTGCGTGAACGTCTGAAAAACAGCTTTTTTCAAACGGCCGATTGGATGCGCAACATCGGCCAATGAACCTGGCCGCGGGGGGTTAGGTGCTGCCTTTGAGCAGTACCAGCAAGGCCCCTGCTCCACCCTGGGCAGGGGGGGCCTGCACGAACGCCTGTACTTCGTTTTTTTGTACCAGCCAGCGTTGCACCTTGGACTTGAGAACCGGGGCCTTTCCGGGTGAGCCCAGCCCCTTGCCATGCACGACCCGAACGCATCGCCAACCCAATCGCTGGGCATCGCGAACGAACTCGGACAAAGTCTCACGTGCCTCATCGCTGCGCAGGCCGTGCAGATCGACCTGACCCTGAATGCTCCAGATGCCGCGTCGCAACTTGCGGGTGACATCGGTCCCGATGCCGGGCCGCCGAAAGCTCAATTGGTCGTCTGTGTCGAGCAGGGTGGAGATGTCGAACTCGTCGCTGAGGCTTTCACGCAAAGCCGCCGCATCATCGAGTTGTTGCTGGAAAGCCTTGGGGGCTGCAGGCTCGGTATGCAGCCGCACCCGAGGTGCATGGTTGAGCGGACGCACCGGTCCCACTGCGCGCGTGAACAATTCTTGTTCGGCTTGTGCTCGGCGTTGGGCTTCTTGCTCGCGCAAGCGCTGCGCCTGTGCCGCCGCCTCCCGTTCTTGAAGGGCTTGGCGCATTGCGGCCAAGTCTTGCAGAGAGCGTGATTTCACAGCAAACCTCTTTCAGCCATGGAGCAGGATTGCCCCGGCGACACGATGATGTGGTCCAGCACACGAACGTCAATCAACTGCAGCGCATGCTTGAGTGCCTGCGTCAAGCGTTCGTCAGCACGCGAGGGTTCGACCGAACCGCTGGGATGATTATGGGACAGTACCACTGCCGAGGCACCCAGATCGAGCGCGGCTTTGACCACTTCACGGGGGTAGACACTGGCTTGGGTCAGCGTTCCCCTGAACATTTCTTCAAATCTCAATAAACGGTGCTGGGCGTCCAAAAACATCACGGCGAACACTTCGTGAGGGTGATGGGCAAGGTGCATTTGCAGAAATTGGCTGACCGCATGAGGGGATTGAAAGGCTTCACGCTCTTGCAGCCGCTCGGACAGCGCGCGACGGGACAGCTCCATGACCGCGGCCAGTTGGACTCGTTTGGCGTCGCCCCCCAACCCCTTGACGGTTTGCAATTCGGCCAGGCTGGCTTTAAACAGGCCGGCCAGCCCCCGAAACCGGTCTAGCAATTCTTGGGCGAGATCGAGGACATTGCAGCCACGCACTCCCGTGCGCAGCAACAAAGCCAGTAATTCAGCGTCGGTCAGGGCCGCGGGGCCCATGGCCAACATTTTTTCGCGCGGGCGCAGCCCGCTGGGGAGTTCTTGCAACAGCATGATCGGTCCTGGTGAGGTCACAGCACCCTCAATGCGGCGGGGCCAACCGTGGTTGACGCTGGCGGGGTCAGAGTTTCTACAATAGGCAACAGTTTACAAAGTGTCCCATGACAGAATCCTCCGAGTCCCACATGTCCCATGTCCAGGCAGGGTCCTTTTTGACCCTGCATTACCGTTTGGCCGGCCCGCAAGGGGATGTGATCAATACCTTCGATGGGCAACCCGCCACCCTGACCCTGGGGGCCAGCGAGCTGTCCCCTGCCATGGAGCAATGCCTGATCGGCATGACCGAAGGCGAGAGGCGCGTATTTTCTTTTTCTGCGGGCGAGGCCTTCGGTCAGCGCAACCCGGACATGTTGCAATGGGTGAGCCGGCAGCTATTGCGCGAATTCGGGGATCCCGATGAGCGCTATGACGTGGGCGATGTGGTGCAATTTCCCGCCCCCAACGGCCAGGGCTCGTTCGCGGGAGCGGTGCAGCAAAACCGCGAAGATGCCGTCCTTTTCGACTTCAACCACCCGCTGGCGGGGCAGCCAGTGACGTTTGAAGTGCTGGTGATTGGGGTTTTGTGATGAGCCATACCGGGTTGAACGAGGTGGTACTGGCCGAGCCCCGGGGGTTTTGTGCTGGCGTTGACCGTGCCATCGACATCGTCGAGCACGCATTGCAAAAATTTGGTGCCCCCATTTACGTGCGGCATGAAATTGTTCACAACACCTATGTGGTCAACGACCTCAAGGCGCGCGGGGCCATTTTCATCGAGTCGCTGGACGATGTGCCTGCCGGGGCAACACTGGTGTTCAGCGCCCATGGTGTTCCCAAAGCGGTCGAGGCCCAAGCCCAAGCCAGAGGATTTCGTGTGTTTGATGCGACCTGCCCTTTGGTGACCAAGGTGCATGTCGAAGTGGCCAAGTTGCATCGTGAGGGTTATGACTTCATCATGGTGGGGCACAGAGGTCACCCCGAGGTGGAGGGCACCATGGGCCAGCTCAGCTCGGGTATTCACTTGGTGGAGGACGTGGAAGACGTCGTCAGGCTGCAATTGCCTCAGACCGAGAAAATTGCTGTGGTCACTCAAACCACCCTCAGCGTGGATGATGCCGCCGAGATTCTGAACGCCGTCAAAGCCCGGTTTCCACAGGTGCGCGCACCCAAACAACAGGATATTTGCTACGCCACCCAAAACCGGCAGGATGCGGTCAAGTTGCTGAGCCCGCAGGTGGATGTGGTGGTGGTGGTGGGCAGCCCCACCAGTTCCAACAGCAACCGGCTGCGTGACGTGGCCGCCAAATTCGGTACCCCCGCCTACATGGTGGACCATGCCGGTGAACTGAAACCGGAGTGGTTCGAGGGTAAGTCGCGTGTAGGGCTGACCGCTGGCGCCTCGGCCCCCGACGTGCTGGTGCAAGAAGTGATCGTTCGACTCAGAAGCTATGGCGCGACCTCGGTCAGGACCTTGGACGGTATTCGAGAAACCGTCAAATTTCCTTTGCCCAAGGGGCTGAAGTCGACGCCCTGAATCCGTACGGGCCTTCAAAATTACAATATCCCCTATGTTAGACATCAACCAACTCAGGCACGATCTTCAACAGGTCGTGTCACGCCTGGAGACCCGCAAGTCCCCGCAACCCTTCCTGAACGTGGAGGCTTTCCAGTCTTTGGAAGCTCAGCGCAAGACATTGCAGTCTCATACCGAAAGCCTGCAGGCAAAGCGCAACACGCTGTCCAAGCAAATCGGGCAACTCAAGTCCAAGGGTGAAAGCGCAGACGCAGTGATGGCGGAGGTGTCCAGCATCAAGTCTGAACTGGAGCTATCGGCGCAACGCCTGGACGTCCTGCAAAACGAATTGCAAACCCTGTTGTTGGCGGTCCCCAACCTACCCAATGAACAGGTGCCCCAGGGGACGGATGAACATGGCAACGTGGAGTTGCGCCGCTGGAGTCCCAACGGTCAAGACCCTCAGCCTCTGGATTTCGACGTTCGTGACCATGTGGCCCTGGGGGAAAAACTGGGCTTGGATTTCGAGGCTGGGGTCAAACTGTCGGGTGCACGTTTCACCGTGATGCGTGGTGGTATGGCCCGCTTGCACCGGGCATTGGCGCAATTCATGCTGGACGTTCAAACCGCTCAGCATGGCTACACCGAGTGCTATACGCCGTATATCGTCAACGCCGACAGCTTGCGTGGCACTGGGCAGCTGCCCAAGTTTGAAGAAGATCTGTTTGCGGTCAACAAGGGCGGGCAGGGGGCTGAACCTGATCCCACGCCGCTGTACCTGATTCCGACCAGCGAGGTGTCATTGACCAACCTGGTGCGTGACACCATCTTGAGCGAAGCCGATTTGCCGCTGAAGCTCACAGCCCACACGCCGTGTTTCCGATCTGAAGCCGGTAGCCATGGCCGCGACACCCGCGGCATGATTCGTCAACATCAGTTTGACAAAGTCGAGATGGTGCAGATCGTTCACCCTGAGCAGAGTTATCAGGCGCTGGAGGACATGACCGGACACGCCGAGGCCATTCTCCAGAAACTGGGTTTGCCTTACCGCGTGATGTTGCTGTGCACGGGCGACATGGGTTTTGGTGCCACTCGCACCCATGACCTGGAGGTTTGGCTGCCTGGGCAAAACACCTACCGTGAAATCAGCTCGGTCTCCAATTGCGAAGCGTTTCAAGCGCGACGCTTGCAAGCCCGCTTCAAGAACGCCCAGGGCAAGAATGAGTGGGTCCATACCCTCAACGGATCTGGCCTCGCGGTGGGCCGTACCTTGGTGGCGGTGCTGGAAAACTACCAACAGGCAGATGGCAGTGTGCGTGTGCCTGAGGCGCTGCGGCCGTACATGGGTGGTTTGGAGGTGCTGACGCCCTGATCCGCTGAGGTTCCAAAGCCGTCTCTGATCCAGCAAAGGGCATAGGCTTTCGGGTCGGTTAGAATCTGGCTCTCGACACCAGGAAAGATGGCAGAGTGGTCGAATGCGCCGGACTCGAAATCCGGTATACGGTTTTTGCCGTATCGAGGGTTCGAATCCCTCTCTTTCCGCCAGAACAAGACCTTCGAACCTGCTCAGCGGGCTTCGAGGGCGCCCAGAGCCCCGCACCACGCGGGGCATTTTGCTATGAGCTCCTGACTGACCCCATCGCCACCCCCCCTCGAAAACCGTATCAAACCCCGTTTCGTCTCAGGACCTCCTGACTTTTGGGGCGTGGTACGGCGCTGAGGGTTTTGCAGCG
>JACCDX010343823.1_pt1 | contig 49278 bp, 42 predicted proteins | sample 7449681 | NCBI WGS metagenome assembly JACCDX01 (sample SAMN15323450, study PRJNA562643) | freshwater metagenome | isolation source: river surface water | place: USA:Blue River Watershed | collected 2017-08-18
CGCCGAAAGTGGGCTCCAACGCCGCAATGATGTCCACCAACTTGTCGAGGTTCTTCTCTTCGATTTCCAAGTCAAACACATCAATGCCAGCGAACTTCTTGAACAGAACGCCTTTGCCTTCCATCACCGGCTTAGAGGCCAATGGGCCGATATCGCCCAAACCCAATACGGCCGTGCCGTTTGAAATTACCGCCACCAAGTTGCCTTTGCTGGTGTACTTGAACGCCGCGTTCGGATCTTTGACGATTTCTTCGCAAGGTGCGGCCACGCCTGGTGAGTAGGCCAACGCTAAGTCATGTTGGTTGACCAGTTGCTTGGTGGCGTGAATCGCCACTTTGCCGGGGGTGGGGAACTCGTGGTATTCGAGCGCGGCGCGGCGCAGTTCGGCACGCGCCTCGGCGCTGTTGTGAGAGTGGTTAGAGCCCATAGAAATCTCCTTGTTATGCAAAAGGCGGCTGTGCTTTGCAAAAGCACACCGCCTTGGCTTGTGGTTTCATTTTAGGCCGGTGTCTAAGGCCGTTTGTCCGTGGATGTGCGTATGCAAGTGGCAATGGTTTTTACTTATTCGCAAAAGCCAACTCGATGAGTTCACCCAATGGCATGCATCTGCCATTGACGTTGGCAGCCGCTTTGGAGCGAGGCGGTACGCGCTAGGGCTTACTGTCGCTGCGCGCCAGAATGGCGCCTACGCACGCACCGCCTCACTCCAAAGCTAGAAATTGGCGCTCGAAATGTTTCTATAGAACAAGAGGTGTGGGTGGCGTGGGCCCGACCGACGCAATCGAGGCGTCAGACTCTGAGGAGGGCGGGTCCACGCCACTCACACCTCACCGCCACGTCAACACCAAAGAAACTAGCCGCGCATCAACGCTTCAATTTCGTCAACAGCAACAGGCACGCCACGCGTGATGAGCTCGCAGCCACCCGCCGTGACGATGGCATCGTCCTCAATGCGAATACCGATGTTCCAAAACACCTCGGGCACATCGTCGGCAGGTCGCACATACAGACCAGGCTCAAGGGTGAGCGCCATGCCCTCGCGCAAGATGCGGCTGGGTCGGTTGACGATCGTCTCACCCGACAACGGGTCTTTGCGCTCGCTGGTTTGACCCAGCTCGGACGGTTCCACATAGCTGCCGCAGTCGTGCACATCCATGCCCAACCAGTGGCTGGTGCGGTGCATATAAAACGGAAAATACGCGCGCTTTTCAATCACGTCTTGCGCGGTGCCGTGCTTGGTTTTGTTCAACAGCCCGAGATCCAACAAACCTTGCGCCAGCACTTGGACTGTCGCGTCGTGTGGATCAACAAAACGCGCGCCCACTTTGGTCGCCGCCACGGCCGCGTCTTGGCTGGCTAGCACCAAGTTGTACAAATCACGCTGCGGGCCGGTGAACTTGCCGTTTGCAGGAAAAGTGCGCGTGATGTCGGAGGCATAGCCATCCAACTCGCAGCCCGCATCAATCAACACCAACTCGCCATCGCGCACAGGCGCGGCGTCGGCGCGGTAGTGCAACACGCAGGCATTGGCCCCCGCGGCCACGATGGAGGTGTAGGCAGGGAACTGCGAGCCGTGCATGCGGAACTCGTGCAACAACTCGGCATCTAAGTGGTACTCGCGCACGTCTTGGCCAGCACGCAACATGCGCGCGCTGGTTTGCATGGCACGGATGTGGGCGCGCGCGCTGATGGCGCTGGCACGACGCATCACGTCTTGCTCATGCGCGTCTTTGATGAGGCGCATCTCATCGAGTGGGCCGCAGGCATCGCGTTGCTGCGCAGGGCATAGCGCGCCAAAACGCACACGGGCGCGCACCGCGTTGAGCCAGCCATCGACGCGGGTTTCCAAACCTTTGTGCGTGGCAAACGGGTACCAAACCGTGTGTTGGTTTTCTAACAATTTAGGCAGCTGCTTGTCTAGCTCCGCCACTGACACAGCGGCACTCACGCCCAGTGCAGCCACGGCAGCGTCTGGGCCCAAACGGTAACCATCCCAAATTTCGCGCTCCAAATCTTTGGGCTGACAAAACAGTGTGCTGCGTCCAGTCGCGTCGAGCACCAGCCAAGCGTTGGGTTCGGTGAAGCCCGTCAGGTAATAAAAGTAGCTGTCGTGGCGGTAAGAGAAATCGCTGTCGCGGTTACGGGCGTGTTCGGGTGCCGTGGGGATGATGGCCACGCCACCGTCGCCCAACTGGGCGGCCAAACGGGCGCGACGTGCGGCGTAAATTTGAGCGTGTGCAATCGCTGGTGTCATGTCTTACCTTGTGTGTTCAGGCGGCGTTGAGAAGGGCCAAACGCTCGGGCGTGCCCACATCGGTCCACGCACCACTGTAGAGCGATGCACTCACCGCGCCATTGTCCATGGCGGCGCGCAACATGGCAGCCAGTGGGGCTTTCACGCCTTCAGGGTTGCCTGCGGGAATGGCGCACCAAGTCGCTTCGAAAAAGGCGCGCTTGTAAAGCGCGATGGTACTGAAGGTGTAGCGCAGGGGCTCTGCCCCAGTGGCAGGCGCCGTCAACTTGGGCAAGTTCAGCGCCAAGCCCTCGGCGGACAAACCAAAGTCACCGCCCAAGTTGTGTTCGGGGTTGGGTACTAGCCAAATGTGGGCGAGTTGCGGGCCCGCGGCGAAGTGCTCATAAGCCTCGGGCGCAAATACAAAGTCTGGGGCAAACACATCGCCCGCGGCGACCCAAAACACATCGGCCAACTGGGGCAAGGCGCGCGCAATGCCGCCTGCGGTTTCTAGCGCGCCGCCAAAGTCCACGCCCTCTTGCGAATAGTGCAGGTGCATGGGCGCAAGGCCGGTGCTTTCGAACACATCACCAAAGTGCTGGGGAATTTGCTCGCCCAACCAGGCTGTGTTGATGACCAAGCTGCCAACGCCGCCGCGCTGCAGACCTTGCATGGCCCACTGCATCAGGGGTTGTCCGCGCACAGGCAGCAGCGGCTTGGGCGTGGCATCGGTGAGCGGGCGCATGCGCTCGCCACGGCCTGCGGCCAGCAGCAAAGCGGTGGAAAACGTCTGAGAAACGGGGGGTTTTGTCATTGAGTGGCAGTGTAGCGAGCCAAAACCTAGGAATATTTGCGTCAACAACCGCTGAACAGGTTCGGCTGAAGGGCGTCAGGCTCGCTAAAATCGTGGTTTTCCCTCACACCCCATCGGAGCCGCCTGACATGGCAAACACCCAACAAATGGCCAGCGCAATTCGCGCCTTGGCAATGGACGCTGTACAACAAGCCAATTCAGGACACCCCGGCGCGCCGATGGGCATGGCCGATATGGCTGTCGCCTTGTGGGGCGACCACCTGCGTCACAACCCCAAGAATCCCCATTGGTTGAACCGCGACCGCTTTGTGCTGTCCAACGGACACGGCTCGATGTTGATTTACGCCTTGTTGCACCTCACCGGCTACGACTTGCCGATGGACGAGTTGAAAAATTTCCGCGTGCTGCACAGCAAAACCGCAGGTCACCCGGAAGTGGGCGTGACCCCCGGCGTGGAAACCACCACAGGACCCTTAGGCCAAGGCATTACCAACGCAGTAGGCATGGCATTGGCTGAAAAACTGTTGGCCTCTGAATTCAACCGTGATGGCCATACCGTGGTGAACCACAACACCTTCGTGTTCTTGGGCGATGGTTGCTTGATGGAAGGCATCAGTCACGAAGCTTGCTCACTCGCAGGCGCCTGGAAGCTGAACAAACTCATCGCCTTGTATGACGACAACGGCATCTCCATCGACGGCCAAGTGGCTCCATGGTTTGCCGACAACACGCCTGAGCGCTTCAAGTCTTACGGCTGGAACGTGATTGGTCCCATCAACGGCCACGACGCTGCGGTGGTGAGCCAAGCGATTGCTTCGGCCAAGCTGAGCACTGACAAGCCCACGCTCATCGTGTGTAAAACCAGCATCGGCAAAGGCAGCCCCAACCGCGCTGACACAGCCAAAGCCCACGGCGAACCTTTGGGCGCTGAAGAAATTGCATTGACACGCGCCGCCATCGGGTGGAATCACGCACCGTTTGAAGTGCCTGCCGAGGTCTACGCCGATTGGGATGCCAAGGCCAAGGGCAAAGCCCAAGAGGCCGAATGGCATCAAACCTTTGCCGCCTACAAAGCTGCTCACCCCGAGTTGGCCAAAGAGCTGCAACGGCGCATGGCAGGCGAGTTGCCCAAGAACTTTGCGCAAACCGTGGTTGACACCGTCATCGACGCCCACCAGAAAGCCGAAACCGTGGCCAGCCGCAAGGCCAGCCAATTGGCGCTGGAGCACTTCACCGCTGCATTGCCCGAACTCTTGGGCGGCAGCGCCGACTTGACCGGCTCTAACCTGACCAACACCAAATCCACGCCGAATCTGCGCTTTGACGCAGCGGGCCATGTGGTGAAAAACGAATCAGGCCAAGGCGGCCGCCACATCAACTACGGCGTGCGCGAATTTGGTATGGCTGCCATCATGAACGGCGTGGCCTTGCACGGCGGTTTCATCCCCTACGGCGGCACGTTCTTGACCTTCAGCGACTACTCACGCAACGCCATTCGCATGGCCGCGCTGATGAAGCAGCGCGTGGTGCATGTGTTCACACACGACTCCATTGGCCTGGGCGAAGACGGTCCGACGCACCAATCCATCGAACACGCCGCTTCGTTGCGCTTGATTCCTAACCTCGACGTGTGGCGTCCCGCTGACACGGCTGAAACTGCTGTGGCTTGGGCCGTGGCTTTGCAAAACACCAACCGCCCAACGGCTTTGCTGTTGAGCCGTCAAAACCTGCCCTATTTGCCAAAAGGCGATGCCGCCCCACACAAAACGGCTGGCGATATCTCTGGCCTCGACGCCATCAACAAAGGTGCTTACGTGTTGGCTGAACCCAGCGAAGTGGGCATCAAGAAAAAGGCGCAAGCGGTCATCTTGGCCACGGGCTCTGAAGTGCAACTGGCCATGAAAGCGCAAGCCTTGTTGGCCGAGCGCAAGATTGCTGTGCGCGTGGTGTCTGTACCCAGCACGACCACTTTTGACCGCCAAAGCGTGGCCTACAAAGCCGCCGTGTTGCCGGCAGGCGTGCCCCGCATTGCGGTGGAAATGGGATCGACTGACGGTTGGTGGAAATATGGCGTGTCGGCTGTGGTCGGCATCGACACGTACGGCGAGTCTGCACCCGCCCCTGTTTTGTTCAAACACTTCGGTTTCACGCCTGAAAACGTGGCCGACACGGTTCAAGCCACGCTGCAAAAGCAGGCTTAAACCACTGACCAGCGAGATGGCCTCTCAGGGGAGGGGCCTCTCGGGATCAGCCTCGTGAAAGGGGAATGATCTACAAACTGGTTAATTCACGGTTTTTAACTTCCTCCTCAAGGCTCCACATGACCATCAAATTAGGTATCAACGGTTTCGGCCGTATCGGTCGCTTGGCTTTGCGCGCTGCGCTCAAGCACGGCTACAACGACATCCAAATCGTCGGCATCAACGACCCTAAGCCTTCCGACTACTTGGCCTACATGCTCAAGTACGACAGCGTGCACGGCCGCTTTGATGGCACGGTGGAGCACACCGATGACGCCCTTATCGTCAACGGCAAAAAAATCAAGCTCTCGCACGAGCGCGACGCACACAACCTCAAGTGGGGCGAAATGGGCGTTCACACCGTGCTCGAGTGCACAGGCCACTACTTGACCGAACCCACCAGCCAAATGCACATCGCGGCAGGCGCCAAAAAGGTGGTCATTTCTGCCCCGTCCAAAGACAGCATCCCCATGTTCGTCTACGGCGTGAACCACAAGAAATACGCGGGCGAGGCCATCGTGTCCAACGCCTCTTGCACCACCAACTGTTTGGCTCCCGTGGTCAAAGTGTTGAACGACAAATGGGGCATCAAGCGAGGTTTGATGACCACGGTGCACGCAGCCACCGCCAGCCAAGCCACCGTGGACAGCTCATCACGCAAAGACTGGCGCGGCGGCCGCGGCATTTTGGAAAACATCATTCCTTCCAGCACGGGCGCAGCCAAGGCCGTGGGTGTGGTGATTCCAGAAATCAAAGGCAAGATCACAGGCATGGCCTTCCGCGTGCCAACCTCTGACGTGTCGGTTGTTGACTTGACTGTTGAATTGACCAACGAAGCCAGCTACGCCGAAATCTGCGCCGAAATGAAAGCACAAAGCGAAGGCGCGTTGCATGGCGTGTTGGGCTACACCGACGAAAAAGTGGTGTCCACCGACTTCCGTGGCGAGCCATGTGCATCGGTGTTTGATGCCACGGCCGGTATCGCGCTGGACAAAAACTTCGTCAAGATCGTCGCTTGGTACGACAACGAATGGGGCTATGCCAAACAGTGTTTGGAAATGGTTCGCGTGGTGGCCAAGAAGAAGTAAGGCCCCCAAGCCTTGCGACACAAAAGCGCCTTCGGGCGCTTTTTCTTTGCCTGTTGTTTTGCTTAGGTAAAAAAAATACACAAATTGACTTGAAATCATGTAATAAAGTTTCATAGAATTAAGCCATCTAAGGAGACTGACATGACCATCAAAATCGGCATCAACGGCTTTGGCCGCATCGGACGCATGGTGTTTCGCGCCGCCATTCAAAACTTTCACGACATCGAAGTTGTGGGCATCAACGACTTGCTAGAGCCCGACTACCTGGCCTACATGCTCAAGTTCGACAGCGTGCACGGTCGCTTCCAAGGCGAGGTCTCGGTGGACAACGGCCACTTGGTGGTGAACGGCAAAAAGATTCGTCTCACCCAAGAGCGCGACCCTGCCGCCTTGAAGTGGAACGACATCGGCGCCGATGTAGTAGTGGAATCCACAGGCCTGTTTCTTGACCAAGCGACCGCCGAAAAACACTTGGCCGCGGGCGCCAAAAAAGTGTTGCTGTCAGCCCCCTCCAAAGACGACACGCCCATGTTTGTGTATGGCGTGAACCACACGACTTACGCGGGCCAACCCATCATCTCTAACGCGTCATGCACGACCAACTGTTTGGCCCCTGTGGCCAAGGTGTTGAACGACAAATGGGGCATCAAACGCGGCCTGATGACCACGGTGCACGCCACCACCGCCACTCAAAAAACAGTGGACGGCCCAAGCAACAAAGACTGGCGCGGTGGCCGCGGTATTTTGGAGAACATCATTCCTTCGAGCACCGGCGCAGCCAAGGCTGTGGGCGTGGTAATTCCTGAAGTGAAGGGCAAGCTCACAGGGATGGCGTTTCGTGTGCCCACCTCTGATGTGTCCGTCGTCGACCTGACCGTCGAACTGAGCAGCGAAGCCACGTACAAAGAAATTTGCGCCGAGATGAAAGCGCAAAGTCTTGGTGCGCTCAAGGGCGTGTTGGGCTACACCGATGAAAAAGTGGTGTCCACCGATTTCCGTGGCGAGCCCTGCACCTCGGTGTTTGATGCCGATGCAGGCTTGGCCTTGGACGGCACTTTCATCAAAATCGTCAGCTGGTACGACAACGAATGGGGCTACTCCAACAAGTGTTTGGAGATGGTGCGCGTCATCGCCAAATAACTTAATTGGATGCGGCGGAAGCTGCAGATGCAGGCTCACTAGGCGCAACCATTTGCACCGCTACATCGTGTGGCTTGCTGTGCGTCTCTGGTGCTTCACTGCCAAACAACACCAAGAGCCCCAGCACCACAAAAACAGCCGCGCTGATGCGGTGCACCCACGTGAGCGGCACCAAGCGCGTGATGCGCTCGCCAAACCACACCACGGGCGCGTTCGCCAACATCATGCCCAAGGTAGTGCCTGCCACCACCCACAACCACGACTGGTATTCGGCCGCCAACATCACGGTGGCGATTTGTGTTTTGTCGCCCATCTCGGCCAAGAAGAAGGCAATGACGGTGGTGCCAAACACACCAAACTTGGGCGTCACATCGGCATCGTCGTCATCCAGTTTGTCTGGCACCAACATCCATACGGCCATCGCCAAAAACGACACGCCCAAAACCCAACGCAACATCGTAGGGCCCATGAGGCCAGTCACCCACGCGCCCAAACCGCCAGCCAAGGCGTGGTTAGCCAACGTGGCCACCAAAATGCCCCACACGATGGGCCAAGGTTTGCGAAAGCGTGCCGCCAGCACGAGAGACAAGAGTTGCGTCTTGTCGCCCATTTCAGCGAGGGCGACAATGCCAGTTGAGATCAAAAATGCTTCCATAGAGTGATCCTACCGCGCACGTTTTACAAAACATGTGCACGATTTGGTGCATTTATTGCTTGCATCCGGTGCAGCTTAAAAAACCGGTGCAAAAACGCACCAAAACAAAACAAAACTCCAAGGACAACTTTATGGATGCACACAAACAGGGCGCAGATGCTTTGTTCATTCTGCTCGGGGCCATCATGGTGCTTGCCATGCATGCAGGTTTCGCATTTTTAGAACTCGGCACCGTTCGCCGCAAAAACCAAGTCAATGCCTTGGTCAAAATTTTGGTGGACTTCTGCGTCTCCACCATCGCCTACTTTGTCGTGGGTTATGGCGTGGCCTATGGCGCGAGCTTCATGATGGGTGCCGAGACGTTGGCAGACAAAAACGGCTACGAGTTGGTGAAGTTCTTCTTCTTGCTGACGTTTGCAGCAGCCATTCCAGCCATCATCTCGGGCGGTATTGCCGAGCGCGCCAAGTTTTGGCCACAACTAATTGCCACAGCCGTCATTGTTGGTTTTGTGTATCCCTTCTTCGAGGGCATTGCTTGGAATCAGCATTTCGGTTTTCAAGCGTGGATCAAGACATTGACGGGTGATGAGTTCCACGATTTTGCGGGCTCGGTGGTGGTTCATGCCGTGGGCGGCTGGATTGCTTTGCCTGCCGTGCTGTTGCTCGGTGCGCGTAGCAACCGCTACCGCAAAGACGGTGCCATTTCTGCACACCCACCATCGAGCATTCCGTTCCTCGCTTTGGGCGCCTGGATTTTGATCGTGGGTTGGTTTGGCTTCAACGTCATGAGCGCGCAAACCCTCGACAAGATTTCTGGCCTCGTGGCCGTGAACTCCTTGATGGCCATGGTGGGCGGTACGTTGGTCGCGCTGATTGCCGGCAAAAACGACCCTGGCTTTGTGCACAACGGCCCCTTGGCCGGATTGGTCGCCGTATGCGCTGGCTCTGACTTGATGCACCCCATGGGCGCGTTGGTGGTGGGCGCTGTGGCGGGTGGTATTTTTGTGGTGATGTTCACACTCACGCAAAACAAGTGGCGCATTGACGATGTGTTGGGCGTGTGGCCCTTGCACGGTTTGTGCGGCACATGGGGTGGCATTGCTGCCGGTATCTTTGGCACGCAAGCGCTTGGTGGCATTGGCGGCATCAACCTCACCGCGCAAGTGGCAGGCACAGCGCTCGGTGTGACTTGGGCACTGGCTGGCGGCTTTGTGGTGTACGGCGTGTTGAAGATGACATTGGGTTTGCGTCTGAGTCAAGAAGAAGAATTCGAAGGCGCTGACTTGACGATTCACAAAATCACAGCATCGCCCGACCGCGAAGCCAGCTGGTAAGCCGTGTGAGTTGTGGTTTTTCGGGCGCGAATTGCGCTAAATACAGGTAAACGCTTGGTAATTTAGTCAACTTGTGCTCCATAATGGCTGCAACCTTGTGAATGCAAGTCATTGGCAAGGTTGTATTTGGTGATCGGTCAGTTTCGGTTCGGGACTCCATCGCTTTGTTTTTGTGTTTTAAGGAGTCCCTTTCATGGGCAACAAACTGTACGTCGGCAACTTGCCGTATTCCGTGCGTGATGGTGATCTTGAGCAGTCTTTCGGACAGTTCGGTTCTGTGACTAGCGCCAAGGTCATGATGGAGCGCGATACTGGCCGCTCTAAAGGTTTTGGTTTCGTCGAAATGGGCAGCGATGCCGAAGCGCAAGCTGCCATCGAAGGCATGAATGGTGCACCTTTGGGTGGCCGTAGCCTCGTGGTAAACGAAGCTCGCCCCATGGAACCACGTCCTCCCCGCACAGGTGGCTTCGGTGGCCGTGAAGGCGGTGGCGGCTACGGTGGTGGCGGTCGTGAGGGTGGCGGCGGTTTCCGTAGCCCCTACGGCGGCGGCGGTGCTGGCGGTGGTCGTCGTGAAGGCGGCGGTGGCCGTGGCGGCTTCGGTGGTGGCAACAGCTACTAATCGATCTGCTTCACTGCAAATCAAAAGGCTCCCTTGGGAGCCTTTTTTATTTCTTGTCTTTGGGTGGTAACAGCGTGCCACGCACCCGACCTGTGAGCTCCATCACTTGGTCTAAGTTATCGACATCAATGCCCTCTTGCGAAGTGAAGCGATCTCCCGCACCGCGCACCAACTCAACGGGTAAATGAGAGCGAACTTGTTCGGTATTCGCAAACAAGTGCAAGAAATTGCTATGCATTTCGCTGCGCGGCGTCACCACGCCTTGAACATTGGTGCTTGCTTCGCGGACAATCACGGCCTTGTCAAATAGCTGGGCCTCCGAACCATCTGCATTGATCACGCCACGCGCGGCAACGGCGGTGGTGACACGGCCCTCTGCTCCCAAAATTCGAATACGTGGTCGGTCTATTTCAAGTGTGTCCGTATCAGGAAAGTGACGGCCTTCGATACCCACGATTTCGCTTTTGAGCTTGCCGTCGGCCCCAAACACCTTGACGGAAAAATCACGCATGAAGTAATCGGGCACATGGCGCGGCGCCGCTTCAAGCTCTGCATCGCCCATGGCGGGCGTGCTACGCACCAGCCAGTAGGTACTCATGGCCATCACAGCCATGAGCAACAAAGGCAGGTAGACCGCCAAACGGTCCCACACACGGCGTACGCGCATGAGCAGCGACACGGGCGCGACAGCACTCATGCGACATAGCCTTGCAATAACTCGGCGTAACGACCGCTCGCCACCAGCAACAAATCGCAAAACTCGCGCGCAGCGCCATGACCACCATCACGCATCGTCACATGGTGCGCGATAGCTTTGACTTCGATGTGCGCGTTGTTGGGGGCGCACGCAAATGCAGCACGGGTCATCACAGCCATATCCGGCCAGTCGTCCCCCATGTGTGCAGCCTGTGACCAATCAAGGCCAAGTTCGTTCAGAATTTCTTGTGCTGCGGGGGCCTTGTCTTCGGTGCCATAACGCACATGCGTGATACCCAACGCCTTGAGGCGGGCACGCAAAGGGGCACTGTCGCGCCCCGTGATGACGGCAGGCGTGATACCCACTTTTTGCAACATCTTCAGGCCATGGCCATCCAGCGTGCAAAAGCGTTTGATGGTTTCACCGCTTTCGGTGAACAGCAAGCCACCATCGGTGAGCACACCATCCACATCAAAGAAAGCCACGCGCACACCTTGGGCGCGTAACAACAAAGCAGGGTCAAAGTTCAGCGCAGGTGTGTGTGTGCTCATCAGATGACTTTCGCGCGCATCAGGTCGTTGGTGTTGATCGCACCGCACAAGATGCCGTGTTCGTCCACCACCAAGACACTGGTGATGCGGTGCAGCTCCATCAACTCGGCGGCTTCAGCCGCCAATGCACCAGAGCGCACGGTGCGAGGATTGGCGTGCATGACTTGTTGCGCGGTAAGTTGGCGCATGTCGGTGCCTGTTTCGATCAAGCGACGCAAGTCACCGTCGGTGAAGATGCCCAACACTTTTCGGTTGGCGTCTACGATAGCGGACGCGCCCAAACCTTTGGCGCTCATCTCGCGCATCAAATCACTGAAGCTGGCTGTGGGCAACACGCTTGGTACCGCCTCACCGCTGCGCATGACGTCGCTCACATGCGTGAGCAAGCGGCGGCCCAAAGCACCGCCTGGATGTGAGCGTGCAAAGTCTTCGGCTTTGAAGCCGCGTGCATCGAGCAAGGCCACCGCCAAAGCGTCGCCCATGGCCATTTGTGCGGTGGTGCTGGCGGTAGGGGCCAAGTTAAGTGGACACGCCTCCTTCAACACGCCGGTGTTGAGCACGATGTCGGCATGGCTGGCCAATGTGGATTGCGCACCGCCGGTGAGAGCCACCAAGGGCACGCCTTGGCGTTTGAGCACAGGAAGAATAGCGGCAAGTTCATCGCTCTCGCCGCTGTTGGAAATGGCGATCACAAGGTCGGTGTCTTTGACCATACCCAAGTCGCCATGGCTGGCTTCGGCCGGATGCACAAACATGGCGGGTGTGCCAGTGGACGCCAAGGTGGCGGTGATTTTGCGACCTACATGGCCGCTCTTGCCCATGCCCATCACGACCACACGACCTGTGACGTTGAGAATGGCGCGCACGGCCTGCACAAAGCTGGGCGACAAACCATGGCGCAGATGGCGTACGGCCTCTGCCTCAATCTCTAAGGTGTCGTGAGCCAGTTGCAAGATGCGCTGGTCGTCCACCTGCGCTGTCGTGCTGGCGGAATGTGCAGAGTTTTGAGTCATGGCTTGATTTTATCGGTGGGGTTGGCTTATTTGCCGATACAAAAGCTAGAGAAGATCACGCCCAATAAATCGTCCGGCGTGAACTCACCCGTGATGGTGTTGAGCGCGTTTTGGCTCAAGCGCAGCTCTTCGGCCAACAAATCGAGCGCGGGCACTTGGGCTTGCAAGCTGGCATTGGCCAACATGAGATGTTCATCCACCTCGTGTAAGGCCTGCACATGGCGCTCGCGGGCCATGAACACGCCTTCGGCGCTGCCGCCTTGCCAGCCCACCACGTTCAGCAATTGTTGACGCAGGGCAGGCAAGCCATCGCCTGTTTTGGCAGACAAGGTGATGTGTGTGACGGCTGTCACACCCTCTTGGCTAGGCAACGTGACGGCGTTGCTATGTGCATCGGCTTTGTTCCACAAGTGCAGGACGGGGACATGCGTGTCTAACTTATCTTGCAGGGTTTGTTCGATTTGCGCGTCGGCAGCAACATAGGCCGCATCGTCTTTGCGCGTCAGGTCGTGCAAAAACAACACAGCATCGGCTTGACCAATTTGGTCCCAGGCGCGGGCAATGCCAATGCGCTCGACCTCGTCCACGTCGGGGTGTTCACGCAAGCCCGCCGTGTCCACCACGTGCAATGGAACACCGTCAATCTGAATGGTTTGTTGCACCACATCGCGCGTGGTGCCGGCAATCGGCGTGACGATAGCCAGCTCTGCGCCAGCCAAGGTGTTGAGCAACGAGCTTTTGCCCGCGTTGGGTTGACCCGCAATCACCACGCGGATGCCTTCACGCAGCAACGCACCTTGTTTGGTTTGGGCCATGACACGCGCTAGGTTTTGTTGCAATCGCGTGAGCTGGCCTTGGGCATCGGCTTGCTTTAAAAAGTCGATGTCTTCTTCGGGAAAGTCCAACGTCGCTTCGACCAACATGCGCAGATGAATGAGGGCATCACGCAACTGATGAATTTCGTTCGAGAATGCGCCCGCAAGTGAACGGCTCGCGCCGCGTGCTGCTGCTTCGGTGCTGGCGTCAATCAAATCAGCCACAGCTTCTGCCTGGGCCAAATCGAGTTTGTGATTCAAAAATGCTCGCTGTGTGAATTCACCAGGTTGCGCCAAACGCAAACCGCTCAACAACGGTTTGTTGTGTTCGTTCAGCGTTGCGGCTACGCCTAGGCAACGCGCCAAGATGAGTTGCAGCACCACAGGGCCGCCGTGGGCTTGTAGTTCCAGCACATCTTCGCCGGTGTAGCTGTTGGGGCCGGGAAAGTGCAGCGCCAATACATGGTCGATGGGCGCGCCTGCTTCATCGGGCAAAGGCAAATAGGTTGCTTCACGCGGTTTCAATGTCCGACCACACAAGGCCAAGACCAAAGCGTTCAAGTTTTTTCCACTCACTCGCACAATGCCCACCGCCCCTCGACCGGGTGCGGTGGCAATGGCAATGATGGGCGCGTCGTGAAGAGCAAGCATGGCTAAATTGTTCAGAAAAAAACCCGCCAACCATCGAAGGAGGCGGGCTTTTAATTGACCACTGTTCTAAATTAGAACTGTGGCAAGTTGAATTGAGGTGGCACGCCCATGCGTGTGTTGATGACCCATTGCTGAGCAATCGACAACACGTTGTTCGTGATCCAGTACAACACCAAACCCGCAGGGAAGAAGAAAAACATCACGCTGAAGGCCAGCGGCATGATCCACATCATCTTGGCTTGCATGGGATCTGGTGGTGCGGGGTTCAATGCGGTTTGCAGCAATGTGGTCAGCGTCATCACCAAAGGCAAGATGAAGAATGGATCGGGTGCCGATAAGTCGTGGATCCACCCTACCCAAGGTGCATTGCGAATTTCAACGGTCGACAACAACACCCAGTACAACGCAATAAACACGGGGATTTGCAATGCGATAGGCAAGCAACCACCCATTGGGTTGACCTTCTCGTCGCGGTAAATCTTCATCATCTCCATTTGCATTTGCTGCGGGTTGTCTTTGAGACGCTCTCGCATTTCCATGATTTTTGGATTGATAGCTTTCATCTTGGCCATGCTCTTGTATGCATGGGCATTCAACCAATAGAAACCCGCTTTGAGCAAGACCACCAAGGCAACGATAGACCAGCCCCAGTTGTTCAAGATGCGGTTGAGTTGATCGAGCAACCAGAACAATGGCTTGGCCAAAATCGTCAACCAACCGTAATCTTTGACCAACTCCAAGCCCGGATACAGCGCTTCGAGTTTATTTTCTTCTTGTGGGCCAGCGTAGAAAGTCGCAACCACGCTCTTGCTTTGACCAGGCTTGATGACTTCCAAAGGAGAAATGGCCGTTACACGGTAGCAGCAATCAGCCACGGTGGAACCAATGTCCACAGCGTCCATTGAGATGTCACGGCTCAGGCCGTTGGGCAAAATCCAAGCGCTTGCAAAGTAATGCTGCACCATGGCTATGTAGCCTGTGTTGGATTGTTTTTCAACATCTACTTTTTTCTTCTTGATGTCGGCAAACTCCACCTTTTGATACTTCTTGGCTTCGGTGTAAATCGCTGGGCCTGTGAAGGTGGAATAAAACGACGATTCACCAGCGGGTTTGTTGCCATCACGTACCAATTGGAAATACAGCTGAGGCGCCACATCTTGTGCGCCTGTGTTGACGATGTCGTGTTTGACCGACATGTCATATGCGCCACGTTTGAGGGTATAAGTTTTGACTAGCTTGACGCCATTTTGTGTAGCCGACTCAAACGTGATGGACAACTCGTTGTCGCCATCTTTGAGTTTGCGTGGGCCTGGACGAACTGTCATCAACGTTTTGTGCGTGGGCAACACCACACCTGGAACGCTAGAGATCAACCCGGTTTGTGCGGTGTAGATGCGTTCTTTGCTATCGTCAAGCAACACAATTTTGTGGCCTGGCTTGTGCTCATCTTCATGCTTCAACAGTTCCACACGGGCCAAAGTGCCGCCTTCGGTATCAAAGCTGAGTTTGAACAAATCTGTTTCGACTTGCACCAACTCTTTGATTGCCACGCGCGTCTCAACGGCAGGAACCGTCACCGCAGCTTGTGATGCAACAGGCGCAGGAACCCCTGCGGCTTGTGGTACGGCAGAAGAAGCATCTGCAGCCACTTTGGCTTGTTGCGCGGGTGTTGGAAAAAATGTGGCTTTGTTTCCGTTATGGACTTGCCATTGGTCCCACAGGAGAACCATAGAAAAACCAAAGATCACCCACAAAATGGTGCGGCGAATATCATTCATGAAGTTTTCTTTCCGGCGTTGGAAGAGGTCAAAGAGGTAAACAAAGCAGGCGGCACAGGATCATGCCCACCGGCACACCAAGGATGGCAACGTGCCAAACGACGCAGGGTCAAATAACTGCCACGTGCGGCACCGTGAAGCTCTAGAGCTTGCAGCGAATACACGGAGCACGTCGGTTCAAACCGGCACGACGAACCAAGCCACGGGCTCAGTAACAAACGATACCCACGCACCAGCATCATCAAAAATGATTGCATCATGCGGCGCTCACATGTCCAAACAATTGTTTGAGCTCTTCGCGCACTGTTTGCTTCAACACATCCGAAGATGCGCTGACAAACTTTTGAGTGTTAAACGTTGCTCGCAAACGAACCACATAGGCTGTCGGCTTTAGGCCTTTTTCAAACTCGTGCGAAACCGCGTGAATTTGACGTCGAATCAAATTGCGTGTGACAGCGCGCTTGGCCCATCGTTTGGGTGTGAGCGCGCCCATCATCAAGACACCATCGACAAACAGGGTCGGGGTTTCTTCAAACCCAGACCCTGTAGAGGCTTTGGCAGGCGGTTGCCACTGGTGCAACACAAAATGCGGTGTGCGTGCCACAGAACCTGCCGACATGACGGCCTGAAATTCTGACCACTGTTTCAGACGTTCCACGGCGCTTGGGTCGCGGGCCTGTGCAGCGGTCAAAAATTAGACAGCCAGACGTTTGCGACCTTTGGCGCGACGTGCGTTGATCACAGCGCGGCCACCGCGTGTTTTCATACGGACCAAAAAGCCATGGGTACGGGCGCGACGGGTTTTAGAAGGCTGGTAAGTGCGTTTCATGATTTTTCCAAAAAGCTAAGCCCTGAGACCAGGGAAACCAGTGATTATCTCAAACTTTTGAGGCACTCGCAGACTTTTATCCACACTCTTTTCAGCTTTACTTTCTTAAAAGCCTTTCCGATTTACTCGCCCTGTGGATAATTTTTTGATAAAGTGCTCCATTGCCTGTCTTTTAAAGACAGCTATCCACAGAAAAATATCTCATGAACTCAGGTCTTTCATCTTCTGCCGCCGACGGCCTACCACCAGGATCTGGTGAAGGTTTGTGGCAGGCCTGCGTCGATCAATTGGCGCAAGAATTACCAGAACAACAGTTCAATACGTGGATCAAACCATTGGTTGCTAACGTCGCCGAAGACTTTAGCAAAGTGGTTATTTTGGTAGGTAACCGCTTCAAATTAGACTGGATTCGTGCGCAATACGCCAACCGAATTGCAGGCTTGCTGCAACAAATACACGGCCAGACTATTCAAGTTGAGTTAGCAATCACTCCCAAAGAAACTCCCGTCAGGATTAAACCTGTTTCGTTCTCTCAAGAACTTGAATCACTTCCTGAAAGCTTTGTTGGCCTAGAAGAAGGTATTCCCAGCGGTCCTCGTACTCGCCTCAACTCAGCACTGACCTTTGACACCTTGGTCGAGGGCACAGCCAACCGCATGGCGCGTGCAGCAGCCATGCATGTTGCTACCATGCCTGGTCAGTTGTACAACCCTTTATTCATCTATGGAGGGGTGGGTTTAGGTAAGACACATTTGATGCACGCTGTAGGCAACAAGCTATTGTCTGAGTGCCCCGATGCCAAAGTTCTCTACATCCATGCAGAACAATTCGTTTCGGATGTGGTTAAAGCCTATCAACGCAAAACCTTTGATGAATTCAAAGAGCGATATCACTCACTAGACCTGCTTTTGATTGACGATGTGCAATTCTTTGCCAATAAAGAGCGCACACAAGAAGAGTTTTTCAATGCCTTTGAAGCATTGCTGGCTAAAAAGTCTCACATTGTGATGACAAGCGACACCTATCCCAAAGGTTTGACTGACATCCACGAGCGTTTGGTTTCGCGGTTTGACGCGGGTTTGACGGTTGCGATTGAACCCCCCGAGCTAGAAATGCGAGTTGCAATTTTGATCAGCAAATCGCGCTCTGAAGGTTCTGAAATGCCCGAAGAAGTTGCTTTTTTTGTTGCCAAAAACGTACGCTCCAACGTACGTGAACTCGAAGGTGCACTAAGAAAAATCTTGGCCTACTCACGCTTCAACCAAAAAGACATTTCAATCCAATTGGCCCGTGATGCATTGCGCGATTTGTTGTCTATACAAAACCGCCAAATTTCTGTTGAGAACATCCAAAAAACTGTCGCTGACTATTACAAGATCAAAGTGGCAGACATGTACTCTAAGAAACGCCCTGCGTCGATTGCAAGGCCACGGCAAATTGCTATGTACCTTGCCAAAGAACTCACGCAAAAGAGTCTTCCTGAGATCGGTGAGCTCTTTGGTGGTCGTGATCACACGACGGTGCTGCATGCCGTGCGCAAAATCACAGCAGAACGCCACCAAATGGCAGATTTAAACCAACAGCTGCATGTTTTAGAGCAAACACTCAAAGGCTAAGCAGTAAAAAGAACAACCTTGTGGGTAGTTTCTGAATAACACCAGAGTTATCCACAGAAAAGTAGAAATTTAAAAGTTATCCAGTTTTGAACGACAGCAGAAAAGCGAGCTTGCCAACACCTTTACAGTGAACTCAAGTGCTTGAAAAAAAAGAGGAAAATGCTGTTGTCCACAGAGAGATGCTTTGCTTATCTACTACTACTAATTTAAATAAAGAAAACAAGAGGAAGAGATGATCGTACTGAAAGCAACACAAGACAAGGTTTTGTCAGTTCTGCAATCTGTTGCAGGCATCGTTGAACGTCGCCATACATTGCCAATCTTGGCCAATGTGTTGATTCGCAAAACAGGCAGTGCATTGCAACTGACAACCAGCGATTTGGAAATTCAAATACGCACCACCGCTGAGCTTGATGGTGATGCAGGCAACTTCACCACCACCGTGGGTGCACGCAAGCTGATTGACATCTTGCGCACCATGCCTTCAGACCAAACCGTGAGTTTGGAATCAAATCAAAACAAATTGATTTTGAAAGGTGGCAAAAGCCGCTTCACTTTGCAAAGCTTGCCTGCTGAAGATTTCCCATTGGTACAAGAAGCTGCCAACTTTGGCCCTTCTTTCAGCGTGCCGCAAAAGACACTCAAAGAGTTGTTACACCAAGTGTCATTCGCGATGGCCGTGCACGACATCCGTTATTACTTGAACGGCATCTTGTTTGTGGCTGAAGGCAAGCAACTCAGCTTGGTTGCTACAGACGGCCACCGCTTGGCTTTTGCCTCTGCCATGTTGGATGTCGAAGTACCACGTCAAGAAGTTATCTTGCCTCGCAAAACAGTGCTGGAAATGCAGCGTTTGTTGAACGACAAAGAAGGCGCTATTGAAATGCAATTTGCAGGTAACCAAGCTAAATTCACGTTCGACGGCATGGAATTTGTGACCAAGTTGGTGGAAGGTAAATTCCCAGACTACAACCGTGTGATTCCAAAGAACCACAAAAATACTATCACCATGGGTCGCACAGCCTTGTTGGCGACTTTGCAACGCACAGCGATTTTGACCAGCGAGAAATTCAAGGGTGTTCGTCTGAACTTGGAGCCTGGTGTGTTGCGCGTGGCATCTAACAATGCTGAGCAAGAAGAAGCAGTGGACGAACTCGAAATTGATTACAACGGTGATGCCATTGAAATTGGTTTCAACGTGACCTATTTGATTGATGCTTTGACCAATATGGACCAAGACATGGTGCAAGTCGATTTGGCTGATTCCAACAGCTCAGCCCTTATCACCATTCCTGATAACGCCACCTTTAAATACGTGGTGATGCCAATGCGCATCTAACGCATTTTTATTTTTCTTTTTTCTGATTGAACCCGTGAGGTGCTTGTGCCTCACGCACGAAGACTTGTTATGACCGAACCTACTCAAACTCCTGAAACGCCAGTCACACCATCAGCCGGTGAAGGCTATGGTGAAGGCTCTATCCAAATTCTGGAAGGCCTTGAGGCGGTTCGCAAGCGTCCAGGCATGTATATCGGCGATACCTCCGATGGCACAGGTTTACACCACTTGGTGTTTGAAGTAGTTGATAACTCGATTGACGAAGCCTTAGCAGGTCATTGCGACGACATCGTGGTCACTATTCACAGTGATAACTCTATTAGCGTAACTGACAACGGCCGTGGTATTCCTACTGGTGTAAAGATGGACGACAAGCATGAACCTAAACGCTCTGCTGCTGAAATTGCTTTGACTGAATTACACGCGGGTGGCAAGTTCAATCAAAACAGTTACAAGGTATCTGGTGGTTTGCACGGTGTGGGTGTGTCATGTGTGAATGCTCTGTCCAAATCATTGCGTTTGGTGGTTCGTCGCGAAGGCAAAGTACATACTTTGGAGTTTTCCAAAGGTTTTGTGCAAAATCGTTTGATTGAAGTGGTGGATGGCGTTGAAGTTTCACCCATGCGCGTTACAGGCGAAACTGAAAAACGCGGCACAGAAGTTCACTTCTTACCTGACACAGAAATCTTCCAACAAAATAACGATTTTCATTATGAGATTTTGAGCAAACGCTTGCGTGAGCTCAGCTTCTTGAACAATGGTGTGCGTATTCGTTTGAAAGATGAGCGCAGTGGTAAAGAAGATGATTTCTCTGGTGCAGGTGGTGTGAAGGGCTTTGTGGACTTCATCAACTCCGGCAAAAAAGTATTGCACCCGAACGCGTTTTATGCCGAAGGCGAGCGTCCTGCGGACACATACGGTGGCATTCCTGGCACCAGCATTGGTGTGGAAGTGTCCATGCAATGGAACGATGGTTACAACGAGAGCGTTCTTTGCTTTACCAACAACATTCCACAGCGTGATGGTGGTACTCACTTGACGGGTTTGCGCGCTGCGATGACACGTGTCATTAACAAGTACATCGAAGAAAACGAATTTGCCAAGAAAGCAAAAGTTGAAGTGTCGGGTGATGACATGCGCGAAGGCTTGTGCTGCGTGTTGTCGGTGAAAGTACCTGAGCCTAAGTTCAGCAGCCAGACCAAAGACAAACTTGTGTCCAGCGAGGTGCGCGCACCTGTGGAAGACATTGTGGCGAAAACGCTTACCGATTACCTTCAAGAGCGTCCCAACGACGCCAAAATCATTTGCGGCAAGATTGTGGAAGCTGCTCGCGCACGTGAAGCTGCCCGCAAAGCCCGCGAAATGACACGTCGCAAAGGTGTGTTGGACGGCATGGGCTTGCCAGGTAAGCTGGCCGATTGCCAAGAAAAAGATCCATCGCTGTGCGAAATCTACATCGTGGAGGGTGATTCCGCGGGTGGTTCAGCGAAGCAAGGTCGTGACCGTAAATTCCAAGCCATCTTGCCCTTGCGCGGCAAGATTTTGAACGTGGAAAAAGCGCGTTATGAAAAGTTGCTGACAAGCAATGAAATTTTGACGCTCATCACGGCTTTGGGTACCGGCATTGGCAAAGCCAGTGCGGAGTCTGGCAAATCGGCTACAGATGACTTCAACGTAGATAAACTGCGTTACCACCGCATCATCATCATGACTGACGCGGACGTGGACGGTGCACACATTCGTACGCTATTGTTGACCTTCTTCTATCGCCAAATGCCAGAGCTGGTCGAGCGTGGTCATATTTACATTGCACAACCACCTTTGTACAAAGTCAAAGCAGGCAAAGAAGAGCTATACCTCAAAGACGCCTCTGCTTTGGATGGTTTCTTGTTGCGCATTGCCTTGAAAGACGCCAGTGTCACCACTGGCGGTACAAACCCTCAAACCTTGAGTGGTGAAACCTTGGCCGAATTGGCGCGCAAACACCAAGTGGCTGAATCTGTCATTGCCCGTTTGAGCGGTTTCATGGATGCCGAAGCTTTGCGTGCCATGGCTGATGGTGTGTCTGTCAACCTCGATACCGTGGCAGATGCTGAAAAATCTGCGGTTGCCATGCAGGCCAAGTTGCGCGAACTTGGCAGTGGTTCAGAAGCTTCGGGCGAGTTTGATGTGCGTACCGACAAGCCTATTCTGCGCATCAGCCGTCGTCACCACGGCAACGTTAAGAGCAGCGTGATTACCCAAGACTTTGTGCACGGTGCCGATTACGCAGCCCTAGCCGAAGCAGCTCAAACCTTCCGCGACTTGGTCGGTGAGGGCTCGAAGGTTCACCGTGGTGAAGGTGAAAAAGCCAAAGAAGAAAAAGTATCGGACTTCCGCCAAGCCATGAAGTGGCTGATTGGTCAAGCCGAAAACGCCACAGCCCGTCAGCGCTACAAGGGTTTGGGCGAGATGAACCCAGAGCAACTCTGGGAAACCACGATGGACCCCAATGTGCGCCGTTTATTGCGTGTACAAATTGATGACGCCATCGAAGCTGACCGTGTGTTCACCATGCTGATGGGCGACGAGGTTGAACCTCGCCGCAACTTCATCGAACACAACGCCTTGCGCGCTGCCAACATCGACGTTTAATCGCGTTTGCCCTTCCAGCGTGAAGGCTCTGGCAGGGTTTCAGCGTCAAACACTTTTTGTTGTTCCACGCTCAGTTGGTTGTAGAACGTGCGTGTTGCTTCTGTGCGTTGTTTGATGTGGGTTTGCATGGTGGCCAAACTGGCTTCATGTGCCGCATTCATTTTTTCCATGCGCTCAGGCGTGCTCAACTTGGCCAAAGCCTCACGGTCGATGGGCTGAGCCAATGGCTTTGCGGGGACTTTCATGCCCTGCACAAACGCGTTCCATGCAGGCTCTTGCGAAGGTGCCAAATGAAGTTTGGCTTTTAGTTCGGCCTGTCGCTTGTCCCAATGCTTGCTCATGCGCTCATGCATACGACCTTCGTCGTGATGCACGCCCATTTCACCCATCATGGGTTGGGCTTGTGCAGGGACAACAGCGGCAAGCGCAGAGCCCGCCAACAAAACAGAGAGTGCAAAACGTGTGGGGTTCAAACGTGTCATAGAAGTTCCTTGAAGTCAGAGGCGAGATGCCTCTGTCAAGTTCGTACTGTGAACCGTTTGTGTAACGCGTCTGTGCGTTTCAGCACAAGTTTCGTAAAGTTTTGTAGCGCGGACCTAGCCCATTAAGCCTGCACGAAAGTCGGCCACGGCTTGCACCAGCTCTTCGCGGGTATTCATCACAAACGGGCCATATTGTGCGATGGGTTCGTTCAATGGTTTACCGGCAATCACAATGGCACGTGTGTTGGCCTGGGCCCGCAAGACCAACCCATCTCCTTTGTTGCTTAGCACAGCCATGCGTTTGATGGGCACAGCGGTGGCTTGGTCGCCTTGCACCACGTCTAGTCCACCACGGTACACATACACAAACGCGTTGTGTGTGGCAGGTATGGGCTGTTCAAACACTACGCCACCAGTGGCAGGGAAGTGCAGGTCCAAATACAAAGGCTCGGTGTGCTCGCGTTGCATGGCACCTTCAGTGGCGTGCGATTGCCCGGCAATTACGCGTACCAACACACCTTCAGCCGTGGTGACTTCTGGAATTTCCGCGCTTTGGATGTCACGGTACCAAGGCTCGCAAAGTTTGTTTTTGGCAGGCAGGTTCAGCCACAGCTGAAAGCCTTCCATCACACCTTCTTCTTGCTCAGGCATTTCGCTGTGGGTCAGGCCGCGACCGGCGGTCATCCACTGCACGCCGCCGTTTTGCAGCAAACCTTCGTGGCCGCCGCTGTCTTTGTGACGCATGCGACCCGCAATCATGTAAGTCACGGTCTCGAAGCCTCGGTGTGGGTGGTTGGGAAAGCCCGCAATGTAGTCGCCGGGGTTGTCGCTGCCAAAGGCATCGAGCATCAGAAACGGGTCAAGGCGCTCTTGCAAATCATGGCTGAGTACGCGCGTTAGGCGCACGCCTGCGCCGTCTTGGGTGTCTTGGCCTTGCACCAAACGCTCGACACCGCGAGCTTCACGCACGGTGCTCATGCGACTTGGTAGCCTTCGTCAGCAATCGCGTGCGCAATGTCCTCGCGCGCTTTGTTGCTTTGCACATCGACCTTGCCAGCGCTGCGGTCAATCTCAACCTTCGCTTCTGGGTCTAGACGAGCAATCGCTTTTTTAACGGCCATTTCGCAATGGCCACAGGTCATGCCCTGAACTTGAAAAGTGTTATTCATTACGAGCTCCTTATAAAGATGTAACCTTAACCTATGTCTGAATTGTCCTGCGATATTGGTATTGGTGGAATGACCTGTGCATCGTGCGTGGCCCGAGTGGAGCGAGCGATTGCCAAGCTACCGGGTGTTGAATCGGTCAGCGTCAACTTGGCCACCGAGTCGGCGCGGGTCAACTGGGCCGCGTTACAAGCCTCAGAAGACGAACAAACTCAACAAGCCCGCCTGCGCCGTGCGGTCCGTGATGCGGGTTACGAACCTTTGGCAGCAGAACATTTGGAACAAGCGCCAGAAGGTGCGTGGACAGGCTTTATGCCCGTCGCCATGGGTTTGTTGCTTAGTGCGCCGTTGGTGTTGCCCATGTTGGGCGATGCGTTGGGCCAGCATTGGATGTTGTCGGCGTTGTGGCAGTTTGTGCTGGCGACGCCTGTGCAGTTTGTGTTGGGCGCACGTTTTTACAAAGCGGGTTGGCACGCCTTGTTGGCGGGCAGCGGCAACATGGATTTGTTGGTGGCCTTGGGCACCACGGCGGGTTGGGCTTTGTCGGTGTGGTTGTGGCTCACAGCGCCTGCGGGTGTAATGGTGCACTTGTATTTCGAAGGCTCGGCGGTGGTTATCACGTTGGTGTTGCTGGGCAAGTGGCTAGAGGCGCGTGCCAAGCGCCAAACCACCGATGCCATTCGCGCCTTGCATGCCTTGCGCCCTGCGCGCGCACGTGTCATCACCTTGGATGGCGAGGTGGAAATTCCCATCGAAGAACTGCTGGTGGGCGACCGCTTGGTGGTCTTGCCCGGTGAACGCTTTGCTGCTGACGGCATGGTGCTCGAAGGCCAAACCCAAGTGGATGAAGCCATGCTCACGGGTGAGCCTTTACCTGTGCACAAAGCCCTCGATGCGCGCGTGACCGGTGGCAGCATCAACGGCGAAGGCCGCGTGGTAGTGCGCGTCAGCGCCACGGGGACCACCACGGTGTTGGCCAACATCATCCGTTTGGTGGAAGACGCGCAAGCTGCCAAAGCGCCGATTCAACGCATGGTGGACCAAGTGTCAGCGGTGTTTGTGCCCGTGGTCTTGGTGCTGGCATTGGTCACGTTGTTGGCTTGGTGGTTCACAGGCCACAGCCTTGAAGTGTCGCTCATCCATTGCGTGGCGGTGTTAGTCATTGCTTGTCCGTGTGCGCTGGGTTTGGCAACGCCTGCCGCCATCATGGCGGGCACGGGCGTGGCGGCGAAGCACGGCATCCTCATCAAAGACGCGCAGGCGCTAGAGGTTGCACATAAAGCAGACACCGTGGCGTTTGATAAGACAGGTACTTTAACGATTGGCCAGCCAAGGCTGTTGTCTTTGTTCGCAACGCACGACCTTGAGGCTGTCGATGCATCAGATGCTTCCTCACAAATGACGGCTCACGCACAAACCTTGCTCGCGCTGGCCGCTGGTTTACAAAGCGGCAGCGAGCATCCTTTGGCCCATGCGGTGGTGCAAGCGGCCAAAAAACACGGGTTGAGCTATGCCACGCCCGAAAGCGTGAATGCGGTCGCAGGCTTTGGCAGCGAAGGCGTGGTGCAAGGGCGTCACTTGCTGCTAGGCAGTTTGCGATGGATGGCTGCTTTGTCTGTGCCCGCTGGTGAATGGCAAGCCCGTGCCGCCGATTTGCAAGCGCAGGGCGCTACGGTATCGGTCCTGGCTGAACGCACGCAGCAAGGGGCGATCGCGCTCGCCGTGTTGGCTTTTGGCGACGAGCCCAAGCAAGGTGTGCAAAACGCGTTGGCCAAGTTGCGGGCACGCGGTTTGCGTTTGGTCATGATTTCGGGCGACAACGTGGGTGCTGCCCAAGCCATGGCTGCGCGTTTGGGTTTGCGAGCTGACGAGGTACACGCCGAGGTCATGCCCGGCGACAAAGCCGCTTTGGTGAAAAGCTTGCAACACAACCCCAACGGTGCAGCCCATGTGGTGGCCTTTGTGGGCGATGGCATCAACGATGCACCGGCTTTGGCCGCTGCCGATGTGGGCCTTGCCATGGCCAACCTCAATGCCGATGGTCAGCGCAGCGGCACCGATGTGGCCATGCAAGCGGCGGGCATCACGCTCATGCGTGGGGATGTGGCGTTGGTGGCGGGCGCGTTAGACATCTCGGCCCGCACCGTGGCCAAGATTCGTCAAAACTTGTTTTGGGCGTTTGCCTACAACGCCGCAGGCATTCCGTTGGCCGCCATGGGCTACTTAAGCCCCGTGGTGGCGGGTGCGGCCATGGCGTTAAGCTCGGTGAGCGTGATGACCAACGCCTTGCTGCTCAAGCGCTGGAAGCCTTGATTTACTTCTTGGCGTGTGTGCGCTTGTCGATGCGCGCGTTGATTTTTTTCAACATCGCCTCATCTGGCTCTTTCCAATTCGCGCCGGCTTGATTGGCCATGTAGACCACCGCCGCACCAAACTCAGCCACGCTCAGTTCAGGCTTGCTACCGCGTGCAGGCATGGCGCGCACACCGGCGTAGCCATCGGCGGTGATGTTGGCTTGGCCTTCTTTGATGAGCTTACTCCATGCTTTGACATCACCAATTTTTGGTGAACCTTTGTCACCCTGGGCGTGACAGGTGGAACACACTTGCTGAAACGTTTCCTCGCCAGTGGCCCATGCGCCGGCGGCGCTCATTGCCAAGACCAGTGTCAAAAGTTGTTTGTTCATACATTCACCTTGTGATTCGACGGTGCTGATTTTGAACCAGAAAACCAAGCCACATACAGGGCAGGCAACACCACCAACGTCAGCAACGTGGCCGTGACCAAACCACCAATCACCACGATGGCCAGTGGGCGCTGTGTTTCAGAGCCAATGTCATGGCTCAGTGCCATGGGCAACAAGCCTAGCGCCGCCAACATGGCCGTCATCAACACAGTACGCAGGCGTTGCAAGGCGCCTTCTTTGACCGCTTCCATCACGGTGTAGCCCGCGTTGCGTAATTGCTGGAACACCGAGAGCATCACCACGCCGTTGAGTACGGCTTGGCCTGATAGCGCAATGAAACCAATGGCCGCAGACACCGACAGCGGAATGCTGAAAATCCACAAGGCCACAAAGCCGCCAATCAACGCCAAGGGCACGTTGATGAGAATCAGCCCTGCTGTTTTGAACGACCCAAACGCATCAAACAACAGCACAAAAATCAACAGCAACGAAATGGGCACCACCACGCCCAAGCGTTGCATGGCACGTTCTTGGTTTTCAAACTCGCCCGACCATGTCACGGCATAGCTGTCGGCAATCTTCACGTTCTTGGCCACGCGTGCTTTCATGTCGGCCACGACCGAGCCCATGTCGCGGCCTTTCACAAAGATGCCAATCGCCATGGTGCGTCGGCCTGCTTCGCGCGCGATGTTCATTGCGCCGCTGCCCTGACGGATGGTGGCCACGTTTTCCAACGTGGCGTAGCCGCCGCCAGGCAATGCGATGGGTGTCGCGGGCAAGTTGATGACCGAGCGGCGGTCACCTGCCAAGCGCAACACCACCGAGAACTTACGTTCCCCCTCCCAAATTTCCGTGGTCGCACGTCCGGCCAATGCGGATTCGATGACGTCTTGGATGTCTCCCACGTTCAGGCCTAAGCGAGCGGCGCGGTCGCGGTCAATGTCCACAATCAGTTGTGGCACTTCGCCCAAGCGGTCAATCTCGGCGCGTTGCACGCCCACGACTTGTTTGAATTCGCGCTGCATGGCTTCGGTGGTGCGGCGCAATTCGTCCAAGTCGTCGCCCGAGACCTTCACCACGATTTGTCCTTTGATTTGCGAAATCGATTCCAACACGTTGTCGCGAATCGGCATCGAGAACGCGGGGTCAACACCAGGAATGATGGACAGCTTTTGGTCCATCTCTTCAATCAGCAAATCACGCGTCATGCCTTTGCGCCATTCTTCGGCAGGCTTCACGTCCACAAACACCTCGGCCATGCTGAGGGTTTTGGGGTCGGTGCCGTCTTCGGGCTGACCGGCTTTGGACACCACGGTGCGCACTTCAGGAATCGTTAGCAGTTGCAAGCGTGCCTTGCGCAGCACCTTGGCCGCTTCTTCTTGCGAGACGCTGGCGGGCATGTCCCAGTTCACCCAAAACGTGCCTTCGTTGAGCTCCGGTAAAAACTCAGAGCCCAAACTGGCCGCGGCTAAAACAGAAATGGCAAACCCACTCAAGGCAATGCCCACGACTTTGCGCGGTTTCTCAAGCGCCCAGTTCAGCACAGGTTCATACACGCGCTTGGCCCAAGACACCAAACCGTTGTCCCCGTGCGGAATGCCTTTGCGCAGCATCCAATAAGCGAGCAAGGGCACGAGGGTCAGCGAGAAGATGAGTGAGCCGACCAACGCGGTGGTGACCGACAGCGCCATCGGCTGGAAGATGCGGCCTTCGTGGCGTTGCAGCGCAAAGATAGGAATGTGCGCCGCAATGATGATGAGCATCGAGAACAACGTGGGGCGCCCCACCTCGTTGGCCGCATTGGTGATGAGCGTGCGACGCTCTTTCTCATTCATGCCTTCCCCGCGTTCGGCCAAGCGGTGCATGATGTTTTCAATCACGATCACCGCACCGTCTACGATGATGCCGAAGTCCATCGCGCCCAAGCTCAGCAGGTTGGCTGGCACGCCCAAAATCTTCAAGCCCAAAAAGGTAGACAGCAAGGCGAGTGGAATGACCACCACCACCGCCAGTGAAGCACGCATATTGGACAAAAACAGGTACAGCACCAGCGACACCAGCAAAGCACCTTCGACCAAGTTCTTAAACACGGTGGTGAGGGTCTTACCCATCAACCAAGTGCGGTCATAGAACGGCACGATTTGCACGCCCTTGGGCAGCACGCGGTCGTTCAAGTCAACGAGCTTTTCTTTCACGCCCTTCAACACCACGCTGGGGTTCTCGCCCTTGCGCATGATGATGATGCCGGTGACCACGTCATCGTCCATGTCTTGACCGACGGTACCCAAGCGGGGTACGGCGCCAATGGCGACGGTGGCCACATCTTTCACCAGCACGGGCGTGTTGCCGCGCGCTGTGACCACGATGTTGCCGATGTCTTGCGCCGAGTGCAGCAAGCCAATGCCGCGAATGGCGAACTGTTGTGCGCCTTGCGCCACATAGCTACCACCTGCGTTCGAGTTGCCACGCCCCATGGCGTCTTGCAAGTCTTGCAGCGTGAGCTTGTAGGCGCGCAACTTTTGCATGTCGGGCTGCACTTCGTATTGTTTGATGTAGCCGCCCATGCCCACCACGTCGGCCACGCCTGGAATTTGGCGCAGCGCTCGCTCAACCGTCCAGTCTTGGATGGTGCGTAGCTCGGTGGAGGTTTTGCCATCGCCCTTGAGGCGATAACGCATCACCTCGCCCACGGGGGTGGCGTTGGGCATGACGTTGGCTTGCACGCCTGTGGGCAAATCAACGCTGCTCAAACGTTCATTGACTTGTTGGCGTGCCAAGTTGACTTCTGCTTTGTCGTCGTAGGTCACGACGGTGAATGACAAACCAAACTGCGTGTGTGAGAACACGCGAATCGAGTTGGGCAAACCCGCCAGAGCGACCTCAATGGGCAAGGTCACTTCTTTTTCCACCTCTTCAGCAGCGCGGCCGGGGTAGAGCGCAATCACGGTCACTTGGGTGTCGGTGACGTCGGGGAACGCTTCCACCGACAAGTTCTTAAAGGCGAACACCCCCGCCATCACAAACAGCAGAGTGCCCAGCAGGATGAACAGCGGCTGGTTCAGCGCATAGTCAATGAGGCGTTTCATTTGTGACCTGCGCTGCTAGCGGGAGCGGCAGAGCCGGGGGTTGGTGTGTGCTGCATGGCCTCGTCTTGGGCGTTGCGGAACTCACGGGCCAACAGCAAGCTGTTTTCTTTCACCACCCATTCGTTGGCTTGCACGCCGTCGACGATGAGCACCTCTTGCAAGCCTTCGTAGCCCAGCTTGACGCGGCGGGGTTCAAACACGCCGGGTTCGGTTTGCACGTAGGCCCAGTGTTCTGTACCGCGCAGTTGCACGGCGCTGGCGGGCACCAGTACACCTGCGCCTAGTTTGCGTTCGATGCGCGCGGTACCCAACATTTCGGCTTTGAGCATGCGTTGCGCGTTGTCGATGACGGCGCGCACTTTGATGGAGCGGGTGTTGCTGTCAATGAAGTCGCCCGTCGCGGTGATCTTGGCTTCAAAGTTTTGGCCGGGGAAGTTGGGCAAGGTCAGCGAAATTTTGGTGCCGGGTTTGAGCGAAGCCGTGTCTGATTCACGCGCGTCAATTTGTACCCACAGCATGCTGGGGTCGCTCACCACAAACAGGGCTTGGTTGCCGGGGCCGCCTTGGTCTGGGCGCACTTCTTGCCCCGCGCTCAAGTTGCGCTCGACCACCACGCCTTTGACGGTGGCGGCAAGCCCGAGTTGTTGGTTGACGTTGTTGGCGCTGCTGCCGTACATGCGTGTGCGCGCTTGGGCGCGGGCCAGTTCGGCACGGGCGCGCATGGCGTCGGCCTCAGTCAGGTCCAGCTCTTTGCGTGAAATGACGTCGGCTTCAAACAAGGTTTGGTGACGCGCCAAAGCCCGTTCGGCCACTTGCGCATCTGCCAAGGCTTTGGCCGTATCGGCTTGGGCTGCGCCAAATTCGGGCGAGGCTAACGTGGCCAGCACTTGCCCGGCATTCACGCTTTGGCCAATGTCGGCATTGAGGGTCAACACGCGTCCTGCGAAGGCGGGGTAAATGCGCTGCGTGCGTTCTTCGTTCCATACCAGGCGTGCTGGCAATTCGATGGTCACGCTTTCGGCCGCTTTGGCTTCCATTGTGCCCAGCAAAGCGAGCTGGGGGTGGCCTGCAGGAAAGCGTAACTGTTGCCCTTGCACGATGGGTTGGGGCGCGGGTGGTTTGGTGGGGGCGTCCTGGTTCAGCAGCGCGTAGATCACCACCACCAGCGCAACCAAGCCGCCTCCTACGCCGTAGCGCTTGGTGGGTGTGTCTAGCAAGGTGCGGGTCGTGTGGCGCAAGCGGTCTTGCAGGTTCTGTCGTATGCTCATGCCACGTTTATCGTTGACCGTGGCTGACCAGCCCCTGACTTAACTATTCATTGAGTCTCCTTTGTGCGAATTTTGTTAATTGAAGATGACGCCGTGTTGCAAGCGGTGATGTTGCGCAGCCTCAGCGATGCGGGCCATCGCGTGGACGCGGCCAGTCATTTGGAAGACGGTGCGCACTTTTGGCAGGTGCAGGCGTACGACGCTGTCTTGCTGGATTTGAACTTGCCGCTCAACGGTCAACCTCATGCGGCCCAAGGCAGCGGCCTGCAGTTGTTGCGCGAAGCCCGCGCCCGCGGCGACCGCACCCCTGTGTTGGTGTTGACCGCGCGCAACCGCACGGATGAACGCATTGCTGGCTTGGATGCAGGTGCCGACGATTACCTTGGCAAGCCTTTTGATTTAGAAGAGGTGGAAGCCCGTTTGCGCGCTTTGGTGCGACGTACCCAAGGCGTCGATGACGAGGTGCAAGTGGGCCGTTTGCGACTGCATCGCAAACACCACCGCATCTTTTTGGACGATGCCGATTTGGCTTTACCCGCACGCGAGTTTGAAGTGTTGTGCGAGTTGATGACGCCACCCGGACGTGCCGTGAGCAAGCGTGTGTTGTCTGACAAGCTTTCTGGTTTTGACGAGTCTTTGGGCGATAACGCGTTAGAGGCGTTCATTTCTAGATTGCGTAAAAAACTGGCAGACAGTGGTGCAGTGATTCGTACCTTGCGCGGCATTGGTTATGTGCTGGAAGAGCAAGCATGAACACCGTGCAACGCAAACCCTCGTTGCGCAACCGATTGCTGCGCCATGTGTTGATGCCCCTAGCGCTCACTTGGTTGGTGGGCTCGGCTCTTGTGGTGGGCATTGCTTCGTATTTTGCGCAGCAGGCGTTTGACCGAGCGTTGCTGGATGATGCCTATTTGGTGGCCAGTCATGTGCGCCGATCTGTCAATGATGCGGGGACTTTGGATCTGAGCCTTTCGGCGCAAGAGATGAGTACGGTGTTGTTTGACCAAAGTGAGTCGCTGTATTTCGCGGTATTGGATGCCAGTGGCAATTTGTTGGCAGGGCATGCGGGATTGCGCCCACCTCAGTTTCCGGATAGTGTCAAGCCGCAGTTTGCAGCCGCTGAGTATCAAGGGCGTGTGCTGCGCACAGTGACGATTCATCGCCAGCAGCCCGATAACTTTTATGTCTTGATGGCACAAACCACGGCCAGCCGTGACCGTTTGTTGCAACGCTTGTTGACTTTTTCTATCGTGCCGCAACTGCTGCTGCTGATTTTGTTGGCAGGTTGGTTGCAACGTGCGATTGAAGATGACTTGACGCCCTTGGCGGCTTTAGAACAAGCGGTGGGTCGTCGCGATGCCCGCGATTTAACCCCTGTGCCCGTCACCGCCACCACGCGCGATGTGCAGCGCTTGGGTCAGGCCATCAATGCCTTGTTAGGGCGCATTGCCCACAGCGTGCAAGCGCAGCGCGAGTTCTCGGGCAATGTGGCGCACGAGTTGCGTACGCCTCTTGCGGGCATCCGCGCTTTAGCCGATTACGGCTTGCGTCAAAACGACCCGCAGGTGTGGCGAGAACAGTTACAAGGTATCGCGCAAAGCCAAGAGCGAGCCAGTCATTTGGTCGATCAATTGTTGGCACTGGCCTTGGCGGATGAAGCGCAACACACCTTAGATCAAATGCCCGTTGCCATCGATGCGTTGGCGGGTGAAGCGGTGTTGCGCTTTTTGCCGCGGGCCGATGCTGCGGGCGTTGACCTGGGCGCGCGCGGCATTGAACAACCCGTGTTAGCGTTTGCCAATGCGGCTTTGATAGAAGGTGTGTTGAACAATTTGCTCGACAACGCGTTGCGCTACGGCCGCTCACCCGAAGGCGAGAGCCACATCACCGTGTCGGTGGTGGATGCGCCGCAGGCTGTGGTGTTGGCGGTGATTGACAACGGTCCTGGCGTGTCCCCTGAGCAACTTAAAAAGCTCACACAACGCTGGGTGCAAGGCTCGGCGGGTGAGGCCCTCAAAGAGGGCTCGGGTTTGGGCCTCGCCATCGTCAGCGAGTATGTGCGCTTGCTCGGTGCCAAGGTCACCATGCAAACTGAAAGCCCCCACGGCTTGCGAGTGAGCATCACCTTGAACAAGCCCTTGTAAAATCGCCCCCTTGCTACGCAGGGAGGCGCACAGCCCCTGCACACCCAAAGGTTGGTTTTATGTTGTATCCCCAAGAGTTTGATGTCATCGTGGTTGGCGGTGGTCACGCCGGCACCGAAGCCGCGTTGGCCGCGGCACGTATGGGGGTTAAAACTTTACTCTTAAGCCACAACATCGAAACCTTGGGCCAGATGAGTTGCAACCCGTCCATTGGCGGGATTGGCAAAGGCCACTTGGTCAAAGAGGTGGATGCTTTGGGCGGGGCGATGGCCTTGGCCACGGATGAGTCTGGCATTCAGTTCCGCATTCTCAATAGCTCCAAAGGCCCAGCCGTGCGCGCCACCCGCGCGCAAGCCGATCGCATTTTGTACAAAGCCGCCATTCGACGCATGTTGGAAAACCAGCCCAACTTGTGGCTGTTCCAACAAGCGGTGGACGATCTGATGGTGGAGGGTGACCGCGTGGTGGGTGCCTGCACCCAAGCGGGCATTCGATTCCGCAGCCGCACCGTGGTGCTGACAGCCGGCACCTTCTTGGACGGCAAGATTCATGTGGGCCTGAACAACTACGCTGGTGGTCGTGCGGGTGACCCGCCTGCGGTCAGCCTGTCGGCCCGCCTGAAAGAACTCAAGCTGCCACAAGGCCGCCTCAAAACCGGCACCCCCCCGCGCATCGATGGCCGCACGATTGACTTCAGCCAATGCATCGAGCAACCCGGTGACGGCGTGGCCAACCAAACCGACAACGGCGCCCGTTCGGCGGGCGTGTTGGGCGAGGTGCCTGTGTTCAGCTTCATGGGTCGTGCGTCCATGCATCCGCAACACATGCCGTGTTGGATTACCCATACCAACCAGCGCACCCACGACATCATTCGCTCCGGCTTTGACCGCAGCCCCATGTTCACCGGCAAGATCGAAGGCGTCGGCCCACGCTACTGCCCAAGCGTGGAAGACAAGATCAATCGCTTCGCCGACAAAGACAGCCATCAAATCTTTTTAGAGCCCGAAGGCCTGACAACCCACGAGTACTACCCCAATGGCATCAGCACCAGCTTGCCGTTTGATATTCAGTACGACTTGGTCCGCTCGATGAAGGGATTAGAAAACGCCCACATCATTCGTCCCGGTTACGCCATCGAGTACGACTACTTTGATCCGCGCGAACTCAAACGTAGTTTTGAAACCCGCGCCATCGGCGGCTTGTTCTTTGCTGGCCAAATCAATGGCACGACCGGTTACGAAGAAGCGGCAGCCCAAGGTTTGTTCGCCGGTATCAACGCTGCCTTGCAATGCCGCAGTTTGGCTGGAGCCGCCAACGACTTTGGAGGTGCGTGGACACCGGGTCGCGACCAAGCTTACTTGGGCGTGTTGGTGGACGACCTCACCACCAAGGGTGTGACCGAGCCTTACCGCATGTTCACCAGCCGTGCCGAGTTCCGTTTGCAGCTGCGTGAGGACAACGCCGACATGCGCCTGACCGAACTCGGTCGCCAAATGGGCTTGGTGGACGATGCCCGTTGGGATGCTTTCAACCGCAAGCGCGATGCTGTTTCACGTGAAACAGAGCGCCTCAAATCCATCTGGGTCAACCCTCGCAATCTGCCCGCAGCTGAGGCCGAGCGCGTGTTGGGCAAAGGCATTGACCGCGAATACAACTTGGCCGATTTGCTCCGCCGCCCCGACGTGAGTTACCAAGGCCTGATGTCTTTGGATGATGCCAAGTACCAAAATCAAGAGCTGCTTGATGGGCTGGCGGGTGACGATGTTTCACGTGAAACCACTCGCGCCATCATCGAGCAGGTTGAAATCGCTGCCAAATATTCCGGTTATATCGGCCGCCAGCGCGATGAGGTGGCGCGCGCTGCCCATTATGAAAACCTCAAACTGCCCGATGATTTGGACTACAACCAAGTCACGGCTTTGTCCTTTGAGGTGCGCCAACGCCTGAGTCGCCAGCGCCCCGAAACCTTAGGTCAGGCCTCACGTTTGTCGGGCATCACGCCTGCGGCCATCTCTTTGTTGCTGATTCACCTCAAGCGCTCGCGCGTCAAAGGTTTTGCCCAAGAATCGGTCAACTCGACTGAGGCGGCGTGATGCATCCTTTGTTGCCCGCCTTGCAAAAAGGGCTTGATGGTTTGGGTTTGGTGCTGCCTGCCGATCAGCAAACCCGGCTCTTGGCCTACATGGATTTGATTGCCAAGTGGACCAAGGTCTATAACTTGACGGCGGTGCGCGACGCCAACGAAATGCTCACCCACCATCTGCTGGATAGCTTGGCGGTGGTTGCGCCTTTGCGCCGTGAGCTGGCTAAGTTGGTTTTGCCAGAGGGTCAGACTCAACTCGGTTTGTTGGACGTAGGGGCGGGTGCTGGCTTGCCCGGCATTGTCATTGCTATCACGTGCCCTGAGGTTTCAGTCACGTGCGTGGACACGGTGGCCAAAAAAGCGGCCTTCATCCAGCAGGTGGCAGCTACGCTGAAGTTGCCCAATCTCAAGGGGCTGCATGCTCGGGTCGAAGGCTTGACCCAGCCTTATGACGTGGTGTGTTCCCGTGCTTTTGCCTCTTTGGTGGATTTCACCACTTGGTCAAAGTTGGCTTTGGCGAGTCATGGTGTGTGGATGGCCATGAAGGGTAAATATCCGGACCAAGAGCTGACCGTGTTGCCAGAAAGCGTCAAAGTGTTTCACGTGGAACAGCTTCAAGTGCCCGGTTTGGATGCCGAGCGCTGCATCATCTGGATGCGCGGTTAAACTCCTCTCAGTTTTAAATCTGAGTCTTCTATGTTCGGTATCGCGGACTACGGCGCTTTCGTCGTGGCCATCATCGTCTTTTTAGCCATTCCCGGCCCCGGTAACTTGGCCTTGCTCACCGCAACAGGCAAAGGCGGGGTGCGTGCGGGCATGGCTACGACTTTTGGTGTCATTGCGGGTGACCAAGTGTTGCTGTGGTTGGCGGTGGCGGGTTTGTCGGCGGTGCTCATCAACTATCCCAGCTTGTACAGCTCAGTCCAGTGGGCGGGTGCTGCTTATTTGATTGGCTTAGGTTATTCCTTGTTCAATGCCAAGCCGGGCGATGCACCAGTCCTGAATATGAAGCCCGATCATTACTTTCGCCAAGGCTTGTTCATCACCGTGCTTAACCCTAAGGCGATTGTGTTTTACATGGCCTTCTTTCCGCTGTTTGTGGACCCCGCCATTCACTTGGGCCTGCTTACCTTTGCGGTCATGGCGCTCACCATTGCGGCGTTGACTTTCGCTTATGGTTTGGTGGTTGTTCTGTTGGCGCATCACTTGGCCGAACGCGTGCGCGCCAACCCGTTGGTGAGTGCGATGCTCAACAAAACTGCGGGCGCTTTGCTGATTGGTTTTGGCCTGAAGTTGGCCTTGTTTAAATAAATTTCTCGTCTCTTTCGAAAGCTCTGTATGGCCAAAATTTTCTGCGTTGCGAACCAAAAAGGTGGGGTTGGCAAAACCACGACCACCGTCAACTTGGCAGCGGGCTTGGCGTTTGTTGGCCAACGTGTATTGATGGTGGACTTGGACCCTCAAGGCAACGCCACCATGAGTTCGGGCGTTGACAAACGCGAGATGGAACTCTCGGTCTACGATGTGTTGTTGGAAGAGGCCAGCGTGGCCGAGGCCCGCATTCGCAGCAACTGGGGCACCGATGGCGTGCGCGGCAAAATCCCAACCTACGATGTGCTGGGTGCCAATCGCGACTTGGCTGGTGCTGAAGTTGAGCTGGTGTCTTTGGAGCGTCGCGAAAACCGCCTCAAGCAAGCGCTAGCCGTCGTGGATGCGGAGTACGACTTTGTGCTTATAGATTGCCCGCCTTCTTTGTCCATGCTCACGCTGAATGGTTTGTGTGCTGCGCACGGTGTCATCGTGCCCATGCAGTGCGAATACTTTGCCCTCGAAGGGTTGACCGATTTGGTCAATACCATCAAACAAGTGCATGCCAACCTCAACCGGGAGCTCAAAATCATCGGCTTGCTGCGCGTTATGTTTGATCCGCGCATCACCTTGCAACAGCAAGTCAGCGAACAACTCAAAGACCACTTTGGTGACAAAGTGTTCGGTGCCGTCATCCCGCGCAATGTGCGTTTGGCCGAAGCCCCTAGCTATGGCTTGCCCGGCGTGGTGTTTGACCCCTCGGCCAAAGGTAGTCACGCCTTTGTGGACTTCGCCCACGAAATGGTTGAGCGCGTTAAAACGTTATAAACATCACACATTGCACGCCCGTGTCTACTCCTGTTCTGATTCTGCCGGGCTGGCACAACAGCGGCCCTGACCATTGGCAAAGCCTGTGGCAGAACGCGCGTGGTTACATGCGCGTGGAGCAACACAACTGGGATTTCCCGCTGCGTGGCGACTGGATGATTCAGCTCGAAGAAGCTGTGCTGGCCAATCCCAACGCCGTGTTGGTGGCCCACAGTTTGGGTTGCGTGTTGGCGGCGGCTTGGGCCGCGCACTCAATGAACTCACACAAGGTCAAAGCGGCCTTGCTGGTTGCGCCGGCCGATGTTGAGCGCCCCGAAATGCAACACATGTTGCACAGCTGGAGCCCCATCGTGCGTGAGCGTTTGCCGTTTAAAACTACGGTGGCTGCCAGCCGCAACGACCCTTATTGCAGCCTGATGCGAGCCAGCGGTTTGGCCCACGCATGGGGCTCACGCTTGGTGGATTGCGGCATGAGCGGACACATCAACGCCGATTCACGCCTGGGCGATTGGCCGGAAGGCCTTGCCTTGTTACAAGATTTACTGAAAGAAGAAGTACCCCATGGTCACTAAAAAAACCAAAGGCTTAGGCCGCGGCCTTGAAGCCTTGCTTGGCCCCAAAGTGGATGACAGCGTTGCAGCACAAAACGCGGCAGCCGAGGGCTTGCCCAGCACCTTGCCGCTGAGCCAAATGGTGGCGGGCATGTACCAGCCACGCACGCGCATGGACGAGGGCGCTTTGTATGAGCTGGCTGAGAGCATCAAGGCTCAAGGCATCATGCAACCCATCCTTGTGCGCCAGTTGAACGATGGCCCCAATGCAGGCAAATACGAAATCATCGCGGGTGAACGCCGCAGCCGTGCGGCCAAGCTAGCAGGTCTCGACACGGTGCCCGTCCTCGTGCGCAACGTGCCCAACGAAGCCGCTGCCGCGATGGCGTTGATTGAAAACATCCAGCGCGAAGACCTCAATCCGCTCGAAGAAGCGCAAGGCTTGCAACGCCTCATCAAAGAGTTTGGCCTCACACACGAACTCGCTGCGCAAGCGGTGGGCCGCTCACGCAGCGCCGCCAGCAACTTGTTGCGCTTGCTCAACTTGGCTGAGCCCGTGCAATCCATGCTCATGGCGGGCGACATCGACATGGGCCATGCGCGAGCGTTGTTGGCATTGGACCGCGCCACACAAATCACCGCGGCCAACCAAATCAGCGCCAAAAAAATGTCGGTGCGTGAAGCCGAAAGCTTGGTTAAAAAACTCGGTGCCGAATTCAACCTCGTGCCGCAAAAACCCAAGGCCGAAAAATCGCGCGACATCAAACGTGTCGAAGAAGAACTTTCTGACCTGCTCACCGCACAAGTTGAAGTTCGCGTCAAAAAACGCGTCAAGCGTCATGGCAGGGTTGAAGAACTGGGCGAATTAGCGATTCAGTTCGGCTCCATCGATGAACTCAACGGCCTCATCGACAAGCTTCGCAAGTCTTAGAAAACAGATGTTCGAAAAGTTGCAACGTGCGTTCTTGCCGAAGAGCTTTTTTGAAGGCTCAGAGCTAGACCGATGTCGCAGCTTGCTCACCTACATACTGCTGCTCGTGGGTGCGTGTTCGTTGACGTTTTATTTCATCCATCACCCTGACTACGACCACATGGCCAACTTGATTGGCACGGCTGGGTACTGGGGCTTGCTGGTGTTGCTCTTGTTAGGCGCACCCTATTTGCCCATTGTCCATGGCACCTTGTTCTGGTCAATTTCTTACATTGCCTACTTGGCGGCTATGACGGGCGGTATCAATTCACCTGTTTTGGTTTGGATGACGGCGGCCATGCTGCCTGCCATTTTTTTACTGGATCGCATGCCCGCCTTCTTTTGGGTGGGTGTCGTCTTTGCTGCCAACTTGATGCTATTGCTGATCAGTCAACAAGGCTTAGTCAACAGCGACATCAATATGGCCAATGACGTCATGGCTTGGACGGTGGCCAACAAATTCTTTGCCCTCAGTCTGACCATGTATGTGGTCTTTGTCACCGAGCGCAGGCAACGCAGCCAAGTGGGCAACATGGACCAAAGCAATGCCGAGTTAGAGCAAACTCACCAAGCCCTGATTCGCGCGCAAGCACACAAAGACGAATTCATTGCTTCGGTGGGCCACGAACTGCGCACACCCATGAACGCTATTCTTGGACTCAATGGCATCTTGCGCAACGAACTGGCAAGCCGCGTTGAAGACGCCGAAGTGGTGGACCTCATCCGTCGCTCCACAGAACAACTGCTGCAAGTCGTCAACGACATCTTAGATTTTTCGCAACTCCAAGCAGGACGACTCATCTTGCGTGACGAAGCGTTTTCCCTGCGCGAAACCATGTCTGCTGTGCTGACAAGCTTCCAAGCCAAAGCGCAAACCAAAGGTGTTGAACTTCATTTAGACGCGGTGGCTGTGCACAACATGTGGGTCAAAGGCGACAGACAACGTCTGGCCCAAGTGCTCAGCAACTTGCTCGACAACGCTCTCAAATTCACGGCTGCAGGCAGCATCCATGTACGCGCACAGGCTGTGGGTGGCGGGGTGTTGTTTGAAGTGCAAGACACGGGCATAGGCATTGCCCCAAATCGGCAAAAACAAATCTTCAATGGCTTCGAACATCCCGACGTACAAACCAACCGTCAATACGGAGGCACGGGTTTGGGGCTCTCTATTTGCGAACGCTTGGTCACCCTGCAAGGCGGCACCATTGGCGTGAGCAGTGTGCAAGGGCAGGGCGCACGCTTTTGGTTTCAGCTGCCCATGCGTAGCGTGGCGGTGCAAGAGGCCAAAGCTGCCGCCGAAATGGCGCGTTTGCTGGCCGACAAATCCTTGCAAATCCTGCTGGTCGATGACAACCCTGTCAATCTGCTCGTCGCGCGCATGATGCTTAAAAAATGCTTTCCTAAAGCCGACATCGTACAAGCCAGCAGCGGCCCCCTCGCGTTGGAAAAACTGCGCACGCAAAGCCTGGATCTGGTGTTGATGGACATGGTCATGCCTGAGATGGATGGCATGCAAGTGACCCAAGCGTTGCGCAACACCTTTCCCGCGCCCGTTTGCCACCTGCCCGTTTTGGCCCTCACTGCCAGTGCCAACCCTGTGGACCAAGAGCGTTGTTTGGCCTCTGGCATGAACGACGTACTCCACAAACCTTTGGACGAGCAGCAACTCATTTCTAAAATTTCTAATGCCCTCGTCGCCCACGCGGCAAGAAGTAAGCCATGAGCAGCACCAAGTTTGATGCGCTGGTTGCTTGGGCGCTGCCGTACCTGCCCAAGCGGTTTCAAAAAGAGCGCTTGCCCTTGCAAGCTGCCGTCAACCTGGGGCTACTCGCTGGTTTGTTGCAAGTGTCGTATGCCGCATGGATGTCGGGCGGCATCTTCTCGCCTCGTATGGCATGGATGGCAGCCATTCCATTGATTCCCTTTTATGCCATCAGTCGTTTCACGGGGTTGGTGTGGATGTTGGTGGTCTTGGCGGGGCAATTGGCCATGGCCTACATCACATGGCAAGGTTGGTTGCCTTCCAACCCCGCTTTAGGTAATGCGCAAGTGATGTCCTCGTTTGCCACGTACTCTCTAGTCACGCTCATCGTCATCACCGTTCCATTTTTGTATGACAGCTGGTTTCGTCGTGCCTATGCAGCCAGCTTGCAGCGCAACTTAGAACTTGAAGATAAACGCAAAGAATTGCTCCGCACCGCGGCTTTACGAGAGCAATTCATCGCCACCGTCAGCCATGAGTTGCGCACGCCCATGAATGCGATTTTGGGTTTTAACAACATGCTGCTCGCCCGCGTGTCTGATAACCCGCAAGCGCTCAAAATTTTGAACCACACGCGTCAGTCTGCGAGCCACTTGCTCACCGTCATCAACGACGTGCTCGACTACTCGCAGTTACATGCTGGCAAGATCAACGTGCAAGACGAAACCTTTGCGTTGCGCGACACCGTGCACACCGCATTTGATCTGTTTACCCAACGCGTCGAGCGCATGCACCTGCAATACACCTGCACCATCGACGACAACGTGCCGCATTGGGTGCGCGCCGATCGCCATCGCTTGATGCAAATTTTGGTCAACCTCTTGGGTAATGCCATCAAATTCACCCACCAAGGCCATGTCATCTTGCACGTGTGCCAAGAGCCCCTGTGCGTTCGCTTCTCGGTGCGCGACAGTGGCATTGGTATTCCTGAAGCGCAGCAGCCCAAAATTTTCCAACGCTTTGTGCAGGCCGAAGACGACATTCAGTCGCGCTACGGTGGCAACGGTTTGGGTTTGTCCATCTCGCAACGCTTGGTCGAGTTGATGGGCGGCCACATCGGTTTTGAAAGCAAGCCAGGCGCGGGCTCTATGTTTTGGTTCACCTTGCCTTTGGTTGACGTTGAGGCACCACAAGTCGAAGTGTCCAAGGTCAAAACCTCTATCACGTCTAGCGAAGCAGCGCCGCAGTTTTTGGTGGTCGATGACCACCCGATCAACTGTTTACTCGTTCGCCAAATTCTCAAAAACAATTGGAAAAATTGCGAAATTGTCGAAGCCGACAACGGCCGCAAGGCGCTAGAAGCCTTACGTCAACAGCACTTTGACGTGGTGCTCATGGACATGGTCATGCCCGAGATGGATGGCATCGAAGCCATCACGGCCTTGCGTCAAACCTTAGATGCGCCTGCGTGCGACACCCCAGTGTTGGGCCTCACGGCCAACGTCAACCCACAAGACCTCGAGCGCTTCTCGTCAGCGGGCGCCAACGCCGTGGTACTCAAACCTTTCGATGCCGTCAAAGTCTGCGCCCAAGTGGCGCAGATGCTCACAGAGAAAAAATCTTTCCTGGGTTCATGATGTTGTGTGGGTCTAGGGCTCGCTTGATGGCTCGCATCATGTCCACTGCACCCTCGCCCGTTTCAGCACGCAAGAACCCCATCTTGTGCAAACCAATGCCGTGTTCGCCTGTGCAAGTGCCGCCTAAGCTCAAGGCGCGTGCCACCAGCTTGTGGTTGAGGTCTTCTGCCAACGCCTGCTCTTGCGGGTTGTTTGGGTCAATCAAATAACCCACATGGAAGTTACCATCGCCCACATGCCCTACCAAGAAGTAGGGCAGGCCAGAGGCATCGGCCTCGGCTAGTGAATCCAACATGGCGTCCGCCAAACGACTGATGGGGACACATGTGTCGGTGGTCACAGAGCGGCAACCGGGGCGACTTTGAATCGCCGCAAAGTAAGCGTTGTGCCGCGCGGTCCACAGACGTGTGCGCTCCTCGGGTGTGGTGGCCCATTCAAACGCCACGCCGCCGTGTTCGGTGGCAATCTCTTGCACGGTTTCGGCTTGTTCTTTCACGCCCGCCGGTGAGCCATGAAACTCCATCAACAACAAAGGCGTCTCCGCCAAATTCAATTTGGCGTACTGGTTGACGATCTTCACAGACCCACCATCCAACAACTCAACGCGCGCAATCGGCACACCCATTTGAATGATCGAAATCGTGGTCTGCACCGCGGCTTCAATGCTGGGGAACGAACACACCGCGGCTGACACGGCCTCGGGCAGTGGGTAAATGCGCAATGTGATTTCGGTCATCACACCCAACGTGCCCTCGCTGCCCACAAACAAACGCGTCAAGTCGTAGCCCGCGGCTGACTTCTTCGCGCGTGTGCCTGTGCGAATCACCTCGCCACTTGCCGTTACCACCTCCAGTGTCAACACGTTCTCACGCATCGTGCCGTACCGCACTGCGTTGGTACCGCTCGCACGCGTGGCGCACATGCCGCCAATCGAGGCATCCGCACCTGGATCGATCGGAAAGAACAAGCCGGTGCTCTTGATTTCTTCATTCAACTGTTTGCGCGTCACGCCCGGCTGCACGGTCACCGTCAAGTCTTCGGCGTTGATGCTCAGTACCTTGTTCATGCGGCTCACATCCACGCTGATGCCGCCTTGCACCGCCAACAAATGGCCTTCCAGTGACGAGCCCACACCAAACGGAATCACTGGCACTTTATAGTGCGCGGCCAACTTCACCGCGTCGGCCACATCTTGTGTGCTCTCGGCAAACACCACCGCAGCAGGCGGTGGCACATGGGTGAAGGGAGATTCATCGCGGCCATGTTGTTCACGCACCACCAACGCGGTTGAGCAATTCGTGCGAAAACGTGCTTGCAAAGCAGCAAGCATTTCGGCTGGCACCTCGCGTTGTGCCACGGCGGGCGAGAGGTGTTGGTGGTCGATGGGGGCGTTCATAAGGTATCTCCTAAGCAATACCCAATTCTAAGAAGATGAGCTTGTCAGCCAGAAGCCCTTTCGCGACAGGCAAAATAAGCAAAAAACCACATTGGAAAGGCAAGCACATGGGTAATCGACTTTCACAAATCGCCACCCGCACCGGCGACGCTGGCACCACCGGCTTGGGCAATAACCAACGCGTTTCTAAAAACAGCCTACGTGTGCACGCCATGGGCGAGGTAGATGAACTGAACTCCAACATCGGTGTTCTTTTGTGTGAAGACATGCCACTTGATGTGCGCGATGTGCTGATCGAAATACAACACCAACTTTTCAATCTAGGCGGTGAGTTATCTATTCCAGGTTTTGAGTTGCTCAAAGACGAGGCTGTGCAAGCCTTGGACAGTGCCCTTGAAACCTACAACGCCAAACTCCCCAAACTCGAGGAGTTCATCTTACCTGCGGGTACCCGTGGTGCAGCGCTCTCGCACGTGTGCCGTACTGTGGCGCGACGTGCGGAGCGCGCGGTGGTTGCGCTGGGCAATGAAGAAGCCATTGGTGACGCGCCACGTCAATACCTCAACCGCTTGAGCGACCTAATGTTTGTGTTGGCTCGCGTTCTTAATCGCATGAATGGCGGTGATGATGTGTATTGGAAAAGCGAACGCATGAAGCGTAGCGAAGACTAATTTTGTTCGTCATGCAACGACGCGAATTCAACCAACACCTGCAACGCAGCGCCATTGCTATGGCGCTGGCACCTTGGCTGAGCGCCGTTGCTGCACCCGCAGACAAACCTCGTGTTTGGCATACCAACCCATTTGCCTTGGGTGTCGCTAGTGGTCGACCACGTGCAGATTCGATGGTGTTGTGGACGCGTTTGTTGTTCAGCGAGGAAGACCGCGCTGCAGGCGCAGATGCGCTGCGCGTGAGTGTGGAAGTGTTTGCAGATGCCGCACTTAAACGCCGCGTACAAAAAGCCGAAGCCCTCACCAACGAAGCGCGTGCGCACAGCGTGCACGTGCATCTCCAAAACTTGCAGCCCAGCACGGACTACTGGTACCGTTTCACCCAAGGCAACGCACAGAGCACCGTGGGCCACACACGCACAGCACCTGCGCTGACTGCTGACGTGCGAGAGCTGCGCATGGCGTTGTCATCGTGCCAGCACTATGAGCAAGGCCAATACATTGCACACGCAGAGATAGCACAACAACAACTCGACTTTGTGCTGTTCATGGGTGACTACATCTACGAGAGCAGCAACCCGCAATACGCCATTCGCAAACACAGCAACGACGAGCCCAAAACACTGCAAGGCTACCGCGAGCGTTACGAGCAATACAAACGTGACCCTATGTTGCAAGCCGCCCACGCCGCCCATCCATGGGTGCTGATGTGGGATGACCATGAGGTGGTCAACGATTACGCCAACGACCAAGACCGCCAGCACACAGACCCCAAGCAAGTGTTGCTGCGACGTGCGGCGGCGTACCAAGCGTATTTTGAACATCAACCCGTGTTGCTTGGGCCTGATGTCAACAACCCCGCCAACATGCGCTTGTATGACCAATTCAGCTGGGGCAAGTTGGCCGATGTGTGGACACTCGACTGCCGCCAATACCGCAGCGCACAAGCGTGTCGCGACCCTGTGCGTGGCGGCGGTCGTATGGTGGTGCAATGTGATGAGCTGACAGACCCCGCACGCAGCATGTTGGGCGCGGAGCAAGAGCGTTGGCTCACAGAGAGCCTGAGCGCCTCCAAGCGCCAGTGGAGGCTGGTGGCACAAGCCACGCAGATCAGTCCCACCAGCGTGCCTACGCCGGTGGGCCGCAGCTATTGGAACGATGCGTGGGACGGCTACCCCGAGGCGCGCAAGCGTTTGTTGCAAACCGTGGTGGATGCCAAGCTGAACAACGTCGTCACCTTGGGTGGCGATGTGCATTGCAACGTGGCCGCCAACTTGCGGCTTGACCCCAACAACCCACAGTCACCCATCGTGGCGAGTGAGTTTGTCACCACCTCTATTACCTCACGCGGTTTGGGCGACAAGCTCGCTGCCGTGATTCGCGAGAGCAATGCCGACTTGTTGCACTACCGCTCAGACGAACGTGGCTACAGCCTCATCACCGTCACTCCCAAAGAAGTGCGCTGCGATTTCAGAACCACCAAGTTTCCGGCGGGCAGCGAAGTTGGGCTGAAAACGCAAGCGAGTTATGTGGTGAAAAACGGTAAGGCGGGGCCGCAAGCAATTTAATGCTTAGGCCTTGAGCACACCACGGTCTAGCGTGTAGCTGCGGTCACTCACCCACTGTGCGAAGTGTGTGTTTTGTTCAGACAGCAACACGCTCACACCTTGGCGCTTGAGCGCCAAAATCATCTCACCCATTTGCTCCACGACGACGGGGGCCACGCCCTCAGACGGCTCATCGAGTAAAACCATGAGCGGATTTCCCATGAGCGTGCGCGCGACGGTGAGCATTTGTTGCTCACCCCCACTCATGTGACTGGCGAGGCGTTGCTGCATGTCGGCCAAGTTAGGGAACAGCGCAAAAATTTGTTCGAGTGACCATTGCTGTGCAGCACTGCCATCTGCAAAACGACGAGCTGCTTGCACACCGAGTTGCAAATTTTCTAGCACGGTCAGGTCGGTGAAGATGCGGCGGTCTTCGGGCACATAGCCTAGACCTAAACGTGCGGCCTGATAAGGCTCTGCATCTGAGATGTCATGCCTTGCAAACAACACACGGCCCGTGCGCCGCGGCATGAGACCCATGATGGCTTTGAGCGTGCTCGATTTGCCCGCGCCATTGCGCCCCATAAGCGCCACCACTTCGCCGCGTTGCACATGCAGCTGCGCGTTGAACAGTACTTGTGCTGCGCCGTACCAAGCGTTCAAGCCTTGTACATCAAGCAGTGCTGTGTCGGCGTTAGATGCGATGCGTGTTGATAGCAGCGTCATGGTGGGTCACCTGTGGTGGGTGAAGTAGCAGGCGTACCCGAGCCGCCAAATGTTTTGCCACTGCCAAAGTACACCGCTCGCACCTGAGGGTTGGCTTGCACCTGCGCGGGGGTGCCTTGTGCGATGAGTGCGCCGCGCGCCATCACCAGCACGCGGTCGGCATGCTCAAACACCACGTCCATGCTGTGTTCGGTAAACAGCACGGCTATGCCACGTTGGTTCACCAAGCTGCGCGTCAGTGCCATCAAAGCATGGCGTTCGTCGGGGGCCATGCCTGCGGTGGGTTCGTCCATCAATAGCAGGCGCGGCTCGTTGGCCAAAGCGATTGCCAGCTCAAGGCGTTTCACATCGCCATAGGCGAGCGCGCTGCAAGGGCGATGAGCCTGTGTGTCTAGCTGAACTTGTTCGAGTAACTGCAGTGCATCTGCATGGCGATAGTGCGTGGCACGTCGCCAAGGCGAGAGCGATTGACCATCAGCGGACAGCAATGCCATTTGCACGTTCTCTGCCACGGTGAGCGAGTCAAAGGTTTGAGCAATTTGAAACGTGCGACTCACACCCATGTGCCACAGTTCATGGGGTTTGAGGCCTAGCAGTGACACGCCATTCAAGAAGATGCTGCCACTGTCAGGCGCGAGCTGACCATTGACCAAATTGAAGGTGGTGGATTTACCTGCGCCGTTGGGTCCGATGAGGGCCAGCAGTTCGCCTGCTTGCAGGCTGAACGACACATCGTTGACGGCGTGGTTGCCGCCGAAGGCTTTGTGCAAATGTTGAACTTTTAACAATGCATCACCACTTTGTGTGCCGGTTTGCGCTGCTGTGTGAAGTGCGTGTGCAGTCATGACGCACCTTTTTCATTTGTAGCGCGTACGCCAAGTAGGCGTAACCACAGCGCCTGCACCGAGCCCGCAATGCCTTGCGGAAATACCAACACCAGCAGCAACATGCTGGCACCCAGCACAGCGCGCCAGTAGTCGGTGCTGCGGGCCAAGCTGTCTTGCAGCGCGGTGAAGGTCACAGCACCCACCAGCGGTCCGACGAGCGTGTGTACACCGCCCAACATGACCATGACCAAACCATCGACCGATTTGCTCACGCCCAACACATCGGGCGAGATGCTGCCTTTCGAGAACGCAAACAAGGCACCCGCCAAACCTGCAAAGCCAGCGGCCAACACAAAGCCTAGCCATTGAATACGTGCCACATTCAATCCCATGGCTTCGGCGCGACCCACTGAGTCGCGGCTGGCACGCAGTGCGTAGCCGAGAGGCGACATCAACATACGACGCAACGCCAACACGCTCAATGCAACCAGCACCAGTGTGAGCCAGTAATAAGTGGTCTTGTCTTGCAACCACTCACTAGGCCACACACCCGTGATGCCGTTGCTGCCACCGGTGAAGTCGTCCCACTGAAAACAGATGGACCACACAATTTGTGCAAACGCCAACGTGAGCATGGCCAAGTACACGCCTGACAAACGCACAGCAAACCAAGCGATAGGTGCTGCCACCAAGGCGCTGACGATGGGGGCCATCAAAAGTGCTGCTTCGCTAGACACGCCTGCCCGTAACACCAGCAGCGCAGCGGCATACGCGCCCACGCCAAAGTAAGCCGCATGACCGAATGAGTGCATGCCCGCAGGGCCCATGATGAAGTGCAAGCTGGTGGAGAACAAAACGGCAACCGCCAAGTCAATGCCCAGCACCAATGTGTAAGGTGAATCTGCGGTGAAGACAGGCAACGTCAACAATGCCGCGCCGACACACAGCCACACCCACTGTATGCGCACGCTACTCAAAGCAAACGGCGTCTCTTGCTCGGTGTTGGCACGCAGCGCACTTTGCGGTTTACCTAACAAGCCCCAAGGCCGCACCATCAACACCGCAGCCATCACCAAAAATTCAGCCACCAGTGTGAGTTTGGAAAACGCAAACGACACGCCCACAACCTCCACCGTGCCCACGGCGATGCACAGCGCTTTGATTTCGGCAATCAACAACGCTGCCACAAACGCACCGGGGATGGAGCCCATGCCGCCGACCACGACCACCACAAACGCATCGCCGATGGTGGCCATGTCCAACCCCAGATGCGCAGGCTCGCGTGGCAGTTGCAATGCGCCGCCCAAGCCTGCCAGCGCACAGCCCAAGGCAAACACCGCCGTGAACAAGTGACGCGGGTTCACGCCCAAAGCGCTCAACATCTCGCGGTCTTGCGTGGCGGCGCGTACCAACACACCAAAGCGTGTGCGTTGCAAACACCACCACAACACGGCTAGCACCAACGGGCCGATGAGGATTAAAAACAAGTCATACGTGGGAAAGCGCCGACCCGCAATGTCCACTGCACCACTCAGACCTGGTGTGCGTGGGCCCAGCAAATCTTCTGCACCCCAAAACATCAGCGTGCCGTCTTGGATGACGAGCACCAAGGCAAAGGTGGCGAGCAATTGAAACAGCTCAGGTGCTTTGTAAATGCGGCGCAATACCAGCACTTCCACCGACGCACCCAACACGCCGGTGATGAGCGCGGCGCACAGCAACATTAAAAAGTAAGCCGTGGTTTGGCTGGCTGCATCGCCAAGCCAAACGCTCAATGCCGATGACACAACCGGCGCCGCATGCGACACGAGTGAGTACGCCACATACACACCCAGCATGAAAAACGAGCCATGCGCAAAGTTGACGATGCGCGTCACACCAAAGATGAGCGACAAGCCCGCCGCCACCAAAAACAAAGACGATGCAGCAGCCAGCCCGTTGAGGGCTTGTACAAAGAGGCTGGCGGCGTCCATCAAGGTATATCGCTTTGAAATTAAAACGCCCGCAAGAGGCGGGCGTTGTGTTTGGGTTCGAGGGGCGTTTAGTTGCTCGGTCTGAGTTTTTTCACAACGTCATCGCTGGGTTGCACACTGGCTCCGTCGATGTAGCGGTAGTCTACCAACACACCCTTGCCGCCTTCATTCTTGGTGCGAC
>JACCDX010813741.1_pt1 | contig 49256 bp, 50 predicted proteins | sample 7449681 | NCBI WGS metagenome assembly JACCDX01 (sample SAMN15323450, study PRJNA562643) | freshwater metagenome | isolation source: river surface water | place: USA:Blue River Watershed | collected 2017-08-18
AAAATGCTGTCCTACCGAGTCATGCCACGCCCCACGGAAATACGCTGACACGAGGCATCCGCATGAAACTCAACGACACACAAATTCAAGCCAACCTGCAACAGCTCAAAGGATGGACCCTAGAAGCAGATGGTTGTGCAATCGCCAAGGCTTGGACATTTCCCAACTTTGAAGCCGCACATAACTTAAAGACTGCATTACGATACCTGCGAAGTCACGCGCTGGCACAATTGAACAGTAATCTGGAACGTTGCGCCCTTGCGACTCAATCACTGCTATACAAGCATGACCGGCTTCGTGGTAAGCGGTCTTTCTGCGTGTGGTTTCTGAAGAAGGTTTCACGGCCGCCGCGCTGAACTCCTCGGATCCACGTATGGCTAAGTTTGCTAGGTCATCGAATTGCAGGGCTCGCCGCTGGGATGCGGCCATCGTTTGTTGATGACATTGTTTGACTCCGTGAATATGACGCGATAGCGAAGCGGCCTGTCCTGCAGACCACCTGATCGTCTCCCCCGATGGGGAAACGGGGTTTGTTCCCTCGTTATTTCTTCACCAGTTGACCGGACTCGTCCCGTTCGGCGCCGTGCCTCTTGGCCTCTTCAAGCACCTCTTCAGGCCACAGGACCCGGCCGGCGTCATCGCGGCCAGGTTGCTTGCCCATGATCACGATCAGCCAAGCCTCTTCGTCACCGACGTTCTTGAAGCAGCGCATGACACCGGGCGGCACGGACACCACATCGCCGGGGCCAGCCTCGATCTCGAACTCGGTCTTGCCGAAGTCGGCGTTGTCGTTCCAGATGAACGCCCACTTTCCGGTCAGCGGAATGAACACTTCCAGGGTGGGGTGGGAGTGCAGCGCACCTCGGGCACCCGGCTTGTTGCGGATATAGGTGACGGTGAAACCGCCATCGCTGGGCAGCGCTGCAGCTGCCAGGGGATCCTCCGTAACGCCGGTGCCGATCACGTTGAACGTGTCACGTTGGTAACCGGGCAGAACGGTGTCGACATACCCGATCTTCGACGGGATCAGGTCGGCACGGCGGGCGACGCGTTGGAGCATCTGCTCCTTGGTCAGCTGGATCGTCTCCGTTTCAAAGTTCACCATACTCTTCTCCTAGGCGGCGGGCACTGTTGATGTTCGAGTGGTGCCCGCCGTATGAGCCTGCCTCGTGGGGGATGCAGACGTTTTATGAGCGTCTGCTTACTTTTTCTCTTGTCTGCGATATCGCGGCGGTCGATGAGATCTTCACAAAATGAGCAGATGCTCCTGTGCTCCATCAGGGACGAATCGCTCTCTAATCCCCATAATGTTGATCATTTGCTCATATTATCTTTGTGACTGGACGTATGTCAAGCTCTATTGGGTATTTTTAGTTGAGCAGTTGCGCACATTGGGGTAAATACCTATAAGAGGCGGCTGGGCTACATTAGCACCTGAAGAGGGATATCCTTTGCGGCTGGTCCATTGAAGAACCATGGGAAAGCGGATGACAAAAAGGACGAGATCACACGGCACAAAGGCAAAGGAAGACGAGGTGGGCGACCCGAAGGTCCCTCGCCCTTACATGAGCAGCGCGGAACGCGAACGGCAGATCGTTCAGGGCGCGATCGGCTTTTTTGCCGAGAATGGCTTTGGAGGGAATACGCGGGAGCTGGCGAAGCGCTTGGGGATCGCGCACGGGCTTGTGTTCCGTTACTTCCCTACTAAGGAGGATCTGATCGAGCGCGTGTACAAGGAGCTGTTTGCTGGTCACTGGGATCCCCAGTGGGAGCTGACCCTGCGTGATCGCTCCCAGCCGCTACTGGCTCGCTTGGTTATGGTCTATACGAGCTATGCAGACAGGATCAATCGCCATGAGTGGGTGCGGATCTACCTGTTCGCCGGTCTGCATGGAACGAAGATAAATGCGCGCTACTGGGGCTTGGTGCGTGAGCGCCTGATGACCTATGTGCTGGACGAGTTGCGCTACGAGAACGATAGGCCGCCTATAGCCGAGGTCGGCGTGACCACCGAAGAGACGGAGTTGATCTGGAGCCTCCATTCGGCGATCTTCTATCTGGGCGTTCGACAGTGGGTCTATCACATGCCGGTGCCTTCTGACAAGCCGGCCACCATCCGCCAACTGATTCAGGGATTTCTTGATGCGGCACTGCGTGTGATCAGGACGGTTGAATCCCTGCAACGCCCCGTCCGCAGCGTAGGGCTGTAGCCAAAAACGCGCAATTGCGGCGCTCAGTAGAGGCAGGGCAGCAGCGCTTCCTCGTAGGACTGTGCCGCCAGCAGGCGCGCGTATTGGCCGCGCAGGCGCTCGCGCACCGGCGGCCGGCAGGCTCAGCGCCGGGCAGGGCTGCGCACGCACCACACCGAGGAATCGCGAATGCAGGTTGGCTGGCGACTGGCGCTCTTCGAGCATCAACCTCGAAATCCAGAACTTCATCGCCAACCGGCTGTGGGCGCTGGGTTTGCAGGATGAAGCCACCGAGGTGTACGAACGGGCCTTTCGCAGGGCGCAGACGCACATCCCCAAGGGCTACAGCGGCCAACCCACGATGTCCTCCCAGAGATCGAGCTCCTCGCCCGGGCGTTCGTTTGGAATGGAGATGCGCGAGCGAGATGCCGGGGTGAATCCCATCTCGATCGCGGCTTTGGTCATGATTTGGGCCTGCTTGTTGGCAATGGCCAGATACGGCGACTGCATGGGCACGCCGCTGTGGGGCGCCTTCACCAGGAGCCCGGTCTTGCCGATGCCCGCCTGGGCCTGCCGGTAGAGATCCGCCGCACAAGCCCAGATCTCCAGCACAGACATATCGAGCTTGCGGATCAGGGTGGGCGGGGCGCATTCAAGCGCGTAGCGCCAGGCGGCTTTGGCACCCTCTGGCATGTAGTCCGGAGGCTCGACCAGCAAGCCCTCTGGGATGGGCTCGTGGTAGTTGGTCCGGCATGGCTGCAAGGTCCCTTTGATCTGCTTGACTTGAGTCGGCAGTGGCTTGCGTCCACCCATAAATCACCCGCTTGGTTTGATGTTCATCTGATGCACTGCCTTTGCTGCAGGCTTTGGGGGATACCCCCCTTGCTCAATTTGCACGCACAAAAATTTGCGCAAGCCCACGCATCTTGATCGCGGCCTCGTAGAGATTTACCCCCCTCCCCCCTAGGATGCCGATCGCATCGTCATAGAGCCACGCACAGAAAACTTGTCTGGCACCACCGCATCCCCTCGCGACCCACGGGCCTGAACGTTTTCTGGCAGTCATGCGCCTCACCAAACTCCCGCCGTCAGTTGTCTGCAACTCATCAAGCAATTGACTTGGCTTTTCCTTGAACCAGAGCGTCAATCCGTATCACTGGATCAACCCAGCGTATAAAGGAGAAGCGACATGGCCAATGCAAGAAACCGATTCACTACCGACCACGTCGGGTGCAAACAATGAGCAACGCGCCCACACCTGACGTTCTGTTCGAGCGGCTCGCCAAAGAACACCTGTTCATCGACACGCTGCAAACCCAGCACAGTGATCGCCTGGATTCTCATGACGTGAGCGTCTGGGGAATCAAAGCTGCGCTGCAGGCTGCATACGAAGCTGGTGCCAGCGCCGCATCCTTGAACGCTTGCCCGCTTCAAACCACCACCAAAAGCAAGCCATGAAGCTCCCCCAAACCGAAACCGAAACCGACTATGGCAAGTTCATCAACGAGCTGACTGCGCTCACCCGCAAGTACGGCGTGGCCATCCAGTCCGTCGGTGGTGTCTTCCTGACCGAACAGCAAGGTGAATTTGACAAAGTCACTTACACGGCCGACATCAGTAGCGGCGATCTGTACCCGGAATTTCCCGGACGCTGAGGTATCAAAGCTGATTTGTCCATCGACTTCGGCTCCAGTCGCCCATCATTCCAGACGATATTTCTGTGCGCCGCTGGTCTGTCAAAACCGGCCAAGGCCGGTTTTGACGCAGAAACTGACGTTTTCGACGCATCTGACTATTAATTTCTTTTCTTTTTTCTTGCGCGTACGCGCGCAGGATAGAGATACCAGTGTTTTCATACGCCGTATGTGTCATGGGATTGGCAACCCCAATGCTTGATTCCATTGGGGTTGTATTCATCTTTTAGTCGGCCCCGCCAGGCGTTTCGGCTGCAGGCAACGCAGTGGGCTCTTTGAGACTCAACCCTTGATAGCCCCGAACGCCCATGGAGTTGCGCCACTTCTCAAAACGCCTGGCCAGCAGGCCATCAGAAAACCGGCGCTGAGTGCCCACGTACTCTCCGGCGGCTTCTGCCCACAGCTTCCAGTCGTTGAACAACGTAGCCGTCAACGCCTTCTCTTGGCGGCCAAGCTTGCAACGCTCAGTCAGCCAAGTGCCCATGGCGTCTTCAGCCTCAAAGTACTCTTGGGTGGCCTCTGCCACCAACTGCGGCTGCGTGAGCCCCCGCTCCTGCCATTTGCGGCACCCCTCGATCGCCCAAGCCAGGATCCCGTTACGCTCGGCCAGCAACTTTTCGGTCAAACGTGGGTCGCGGTTCTCCGGTGGGACCGTGATCGTGAACGGGATCAGATGCATGCGCCGACGCATGGCTTCATCAATGTTGCGGATCTCAGGTTTGTGATTGCCAGCAATGAGCAGCTTGAACTGTGGCTTGTAGGTAAAGAAATCCTGATGCATCAGGCGCGCCGTGATGTCATCACCCCCAGTGATCGCCTTGATGCGGGATTCATTCCATCGGCGGCCCTGCTCAGTCTCGGTGGCCGTCACAAACCGGGCGCCCCGCAGGCCTGCAAGCTCCGTTGGGTGCCGATCCGAGTAGGAATGCATGAAGGTGTCCATGGGCGCGCTGGCGGCGTATCCACCCAAGACTGAAGAGATGGCATTGACGAACACCGACTTGCCGTTGGCTCCCGTGCCGTACAGAAAAAACAGTGCATGCGTGCTCATGTCACCCGTCAGGCAATAGCCCACCATACGCTGTAAGTAATCCTGGAAGGCCTGGTCCCCGCCGGTCACATCGGCCAGGAAACTGAGCCAGACTGGGCAATGGCTGCTGGGCGAACCCGTAGATGCGCCACTGTGGGGTGCACTGGGGGTGGCACTGGTAATGAGCGTCATGCGCTGCTCACGGTCGTGAGGACCGAGTACACCTGTGCGCAGATCCACAATGCCTCCAGGCGTGTTCAAAAGCCAGACATTGGCATCCCAATGCTCCACCGGCACCCCATGACGAGGATCGGTGCGCACGATGCGTTCAATGGCCGCAATGGCACCGGCACTGGTCATGCGGGCTTTCACATGCGGCTTGCTGATGAATTGCGCTGCACTGCAACAAACCAGCCGCGCCAAGTGCTTGACCTTCATCATCACATCGATATCCCAGCGCTTGCCGTTCCAGATCAGCCACTTGCCCCAAACGGCGCAGTAACTCACATCGCGCTCAAAGTGATGGGTGAATGCCAGGGCCACGCCGTTTTCTGTTGCGTAGTCGATGCCCGCCACGGGCTCTGACAAGCCCTCGATCAGGCTTTCCCAGTGTGATTGCGGTTTCACGGCCTGGCGCACGGCATCGGCCAAAAAACCATCCACATCAAAACCCTCATGCACGGCTTCGATGACATCCCAGCCCATGGGCTTGTCTGCCGGTGGGACCAGAATACCGCAGCTTTGGCTGCCTGCCCTCAGGATGACCTGTCCCGCCTTCATGGCAATTTCCCAGCCGCGCTCGTCCCGTTTGGGCCATACGAGGACTTGTTTGCCATGCATTGGCATCCAATTGGTCCAGCCCAAGGGCTGCTGCCAATCCTGCACGATGGTGGTGGCACAGTGACCCCGCTCAATGAGGGCCTGCGCGGACAGCTCATCTTCGACAAAGATCACCTGTTCGCTGTGCGCAATCGCCGTATGGTTGTAGAGCTGATGGGTTGCGCGTGTGCTCTTGTGGTTCAAATGGATTCCAGGAACCTGGTGCCCGGCGGTATAGCTTGCTTGTTGCATGAAAAAGTTTCTCCCTGCAAGCAGATTGCGCTGCTCGCATATGGTTTAAATCAAAGAGGCTAGGCGCTTAAATCAACCGTTGAGTCATGCCTGCAGTTAAGGCCGAAGTGGCATATCCCCAGCGTCAGTGCTGGATCCGCTCGGAAGTGGAGATGTGCGTGATGCGTTGTTCATACTCCAAGACTGTGCTCATGGAATACACCACACGCTTGCCCAGCTTGAGGTAGATGGGGCCACGCCCCTCCATTCGCCAGCGCTCCAGGGTTCTGGGGCTCATGCCCCAACGCGAGGCAAGATCGCATCCACTCAAATGCGCCTGATGGGCAGTAAAAATTTCCTGGGGAACGCCCCCAAGTGCAGGAATAGCCGACTGAGCTGACATTGCTGAATTCATGATTGTTCTTTCCAGAGCAGGAACCCCGCTCTTTGGTTGATTGATAAAAATGGGAGCGAGGCCCATGGCCCGGTCCAGCCCGGTCCGGCCTGGTTGGGTGTCGCCAGCTAAGGACCATCCATGCCGTCCCCCTCGATCGCTTCAAGCCAAGGCCGCTGGGCGTGCCATTCAATGGGCATGGCATTTCTGGCAAACCAATTCAAGGTAAAGCACGTGGGTTGCGCTCCATCCAGGATGTCTTCCACGATCAGCGGATCCAGCCGCGTGAGCCGAAGCAACTCATTGACCACCGTCAGATCCAGCCCCTCGCGCTTGGCGATCTCTGTGCCGCTTTTGCACACGCCCATATCAATGAGCCGCTGCCAATGAAATCCCTTGGCCAGAGCCGTCAAGAGCGTCGTGTCGGGCCTAGCCGCAGGCGATGCATGCTGCGCCGACGCGTCATCGGGTCCAAACACCTGCTTTCGGCCAGATCGTTTTGCGAACTTCAGCGGTACGAACGTCAACAGCTGGGCGGTCTCATCCATCCTGGATGTGCCAGAACCAATCACTTGCACACGGTTCATGCGGCCTCCATCTCAAGAAGTTCACGGCCGACCGTCCCCTTAGGCATGACGCCAATCAGCGCCCCCCAGGTCTCGTAGCGCCAGGCCAATTCAATACCCTCAGGCGTGACAGTCACGCGTTTGATGAGGGTTCGCACGATGTCCTGCTTGGCCTGGGCACCCAGCGTGTTCCAGATGCTTGCCGTGTTCTTGAAAAACACCACCATCGCCTGCGGCTCCGTCAATTCGGAGTTGCTGCTTTTGATCTGTTGCCAATAGCTGTTGACCATCTGGCCCGAGCGCAGGACAGCCAAAACTTGCTCCATGACGGCTTTTTCGAGATCACCGGCGGGCAAGTTAGGCATGGAGACCGTGCCGGCGCCCATGTTGTGGTTCTTGTTGACGACGTAGTACCGGTAGGCTTTGCCACTGCTCTTTCGGGTCGTCATGGGCAGGTAAATGTCACCCGCCTGCGTGAACACCATGCCGCGCAGCAGATATTCATATTTGGACCGCTGCGCCCAGACATCGCTGGCCCGCTGGCGGGAATTGGTGGCCATGATTGCCTGGACCTGCTCCCAATGCTTGGTTTCAATGATGGCTTGATGCTCTCCGGGGAAATACTCCCCTTTGTGCCCAAGCTCGCCCAGGTACAGCCGGTTGGTCAGGAGCTTGTAGAGCCCCTGTTTGCACATGAATTTTCCCGTCTTGCCGCGGATGCCCTTGTCCATGAGTTCTTTGGCCAGCAGCGTTGTGGATCGCGATTGGGCAAAGGTCTCGTAGATCCATCGGATGGTTTGCGCCTCTTTGGGCTCGATCAGCAGCTTTCCTTGTTCAACCCGGTAACCCAGGGGAACGGCGCCGCCCATCCACATGCCTTTGCGTTTGGCCGCGCCAATCTTGTCGCGGATGCGCTCGCCCGTGACTTCTCGCTCAAATTGAGCGAAAGACAGCAGGACATTGAGCATCAAGCGGCCCATGGAGGTGGCCGAATTGATCTGCTGGGTCACAGAGCTGAAGCTGACCTTGTACTTGTCAAAGATCTCCACCATCTTGGCAAAGTCAGCCAGCGATCGGGACAGCCGATCGATCTTGTAGACGACCACGACATCAATGATTCCAGCCTGAATGTCTTGGAGCAGGCGCTTGAGGCCAGGACGGTCCATGTTCCCGCCAGAAAACCCAGGGTCTTCATAGTCATCGATCACGGGGACCCAGCCTTCGCTGCGCTGGCTGGCAATGAACGACGCACCCGCCTCCCGCTGAGCGTCAATGGAGTTGAACGATTGGTCCAGCCGCTCGTCAGACGAGACACGGCAATAGACGGCGCACCGTTTGGAGGCAATGGCTTGTACGGCGGAGCTCATGCTTTCTTCCCTGTGAGGCCAAAAAATGCCGGACCGGACCATTGGGTACCGGTGATCAACTTGGCTATGGCCGAGAGGCTCTTGTATGACTGGCCCTGGTATTCATAGCGACCATCCGAGAGCACAGTGACCGAGTACCTGCGGCCATCAAACTCACGCAGGAGCGTGGTGCCAGGCAATACCCCCAAGGCCGGCCGCGCATTGACCTTGATCTTGGAGTGCAACTCACCCAGATCGGCAAGGCGCTCGCGCGTGGCCGTAGGCAAACTTCCATACGCCAGTTCCTGAAACCGGTAGGCCAAGCGAGCTTGCATGTGCAGGCGGTTGGGGGAAGACGGCCGGTGGGGAAAATGCTTGTCCCATTCGAGCCAAAGCTCGGACATCTTGAGGCCGGACAGATCAGTTATTTTCTTGGCAACTTTGCCAGCGACGATGCTCGAGCGCAGGGTAATTGAGCGTGGTTTCATGCATAGACTCCATGGTGTTGAGACGGGTTGTCATTGCCGCTCTGGTGGCCATGGAAGTCCAGAAACTTGTCTCGCCCAGTCGCATTAATGCGACTGCTGCATGCGTCTTCCAATGCCCGATTGGGGCATGACGCTGCTGACGCAGATAAACGGAAGATTCGGAGAATATTGCGGTAACCGCTGTTGACTATTGCCTCGGCTTGAGGTCTTGAAGGGGTGGAATTTTTGCGTTGCATTAGGGTTGTTTCATCGATCAAAGATGAACTCAAATCCTATGCAAATCACGCCCTTTTTGCTGAGTGTTTTAGCGGGCCAATGGGGGACAACAGTTGGAATTTTGAAAAAATTTCTGAGTCAATCATCCGTAAAACTCACACGAGCGCACAATCGCAAGACTAAATGTATAAAGCGGTATAAATTTTTTAGCCGCACATCAGCACCACCAGTTCTTGGCAATGAGGCACCAGTTATGCAAGTTGTGATGGGTGAAATGAACGGAATCAGACTGCTAGACCTCATGAACAAGGCTGCAGGAAAGTGCAGCAGGGTTACAGCTGCTGTGGCTTACGGGACCAAAAACAATCCTTTTTTCGAACATTGCTACGAGCACAAGATTTTTCTGGATTTTTATGGTTTGCTAGACGAAGATGCTGCCGTTGCAGTACCTGTTCTGGAGCGCATGCTCTTGGCTGGTCCGCTCGCAGTTAACCCGCGACTAATTAAAGGGCACTTTCACTCCAAGATCATCTGGTGGCACGGATTTGGAGCCTATATCGGTTCAGCAAATCTGACGTCCAATGCTTGGTTCACGAATGTCGAATGCGGCGTTTTCTTTGAAGAGTCAGAAATCGTTGGAAGCCAACTGCAGCTTGATCTCGAACAACAGTTCAACTATCTCAAAGATGTATCCGCTCCAGTTACAGCTGAATTGGTCAAGGCGCTAAGCAAGCTTGGCACCTGGGAAATTGGTGTCAACACCGCAAGGCAAAAACTTAAGTCCCAGTTTGAAGAGGTTACCAAGGGAATCCCAACTCACAGCGGGCTGACTACCCCGCGCTCCAAACTACAGACCACAGCTTTCACTCGGTTCACGACTGAGTGGACTCAAACACTACAGCTGCTAAGAGGCCTCTGTCACGATTTCACCAAGCTAAACAAACGCCCCGCATGGGTTCCCGCTGATGCTGAGCCAGCGGTTCATTTCGATCAGTTTCTACATGCGTATTACTACGTGAGGGTTCGCGATGAACGTGGCGATGGCGAAAGCGCCAAGAGCGTTGAACTAGTCAATCGCGCCTTTTTGAAGCATCGCGAGAATCCTGGAGCTGCACTATCGGACGCTGCCGAGTGGTGGGCCGCCCTTCCTGAAGCACCTTACGGCGAAGATGTATTCATCAAAAAAATTGCTCCTTGGATTCGCAAAAGATTTTCACTTCAGGAAATGAATACATGGAAACTTGAAGACTTCCAAGAGGTTTTTCATGAGGTGCATGCATTCAAGACGCACGCAAGGCAAATGAGGAACTCCACCCTGGGTCTTCCCCAGGGCCACCATGAGACTGAGCGAGAGCGATCAAATCGGGTCGCTAAATGGCTGTGGGACATGGATCGTGAAGACACTCAGATGCATGTCAAAGATTTGCTGGAATTTCTGGTTTGGGGCGAATCCGTTCCAAATATGACCGAACGTCTCTGGATAGTGACAACAGACCACAAATGGCGATACGACCACTTTGGACCCAGCTCTTTAGGGGAGGCTGTTGGATGGGCTCGTCCTGATCTATTTCCCCCACGGAACAATCGCACAAACAAGGCATTGCGCTCCCTGGGCCATGACGTCAGCTTGTTCTCAGAATAGGACAGCGATCCAACTGTCGTTGTCAGAGTTCGCACACCAGCTGCCTGGTGGAATTTGGAAAATATGCAACCTTAGAGGCAACAGATGGAAATGATCGTTGCAGCGAGCCACTTTTGCTGCCGATTGCTAATGTCTTCTGACTTGCTTAAACAGCACAGGATGCCACAGAAAATAGCGTCAGGAGCCTCAAACAACCTAGATCTGCTTGAACTTGCCAGTAACTCTCCATGGCACCTCAAGTGCCGCTCTTTCAGTGCTGCAAGCGTGTTGCACAATGCGAGGCCACCAGAGCAGGAATTGGGATGTCTTATCCCAGTATCTTCTGGACGCCCAGGAGTTTTGAAGCACGAAGACCGAGAGATTGTGACGCCGCAGCAGTTCACGTTCAGCACCATTACGTTTGCGAAACGCATCCTGCGAAATGATTGTCCACTGGCCTCGCTCTTGCCCCAGAGTTTCAAGCCACTCCACATCTGGCGTGTTCGGCCTGAACTTTTCTGACAGGTGAACGATTTCGCCCACTTGGTTATCTTCAAACCTGGCATGGCTGATGGATGCGATGCCGACCACCCACCTGCCGGGTGGCATGTTGTTGTCAAATAAGAAGTTCAATGGACGGTCCGCTTGAGGCTTTCCTCAAAGCGGACAGCAGCTTCGACGTGCTTTTCAGACGTTTCGTAGACCCGTGCTGTAATGATCCGTGCGTGATGATCCCCGCCCTCGGCCAAGAACGCTGAATACAGCACGCTGGTCGGCGTCCCCGTTTCCTCAATGATGGGCGCACCGAACTGGCGAGTTGGGTCGATAACGATGGGGGAGGCGCGCCTCAAAACACGCTCCGGATACCACTTCCTGGCCCGGTTCCCGTCGTACTCGATGCCAGCATAGAGTGATGGCTTGATGATGTCCTTGAAAACTGTCTGCCTGCTCTTCAGGTCAACCATCGATGCTGAATGCTTCTCTTCAGACACGGCCTCAGCATAAATGGTCTTGCCGTCAGTCATGAACTTCGGCAAGGACATGGGGTGAGACACGCCGTACAGATCGCGGGCACTTGCAAGGCAGCGACGCACAACGCTCAACGAAACGCCGTTGCGCATGAATTCCCGAATGAAGCGCAGCTCAAGCAGGTCGTGGAAGCCGATCACGTCTTCATCGAAGTGCTCGTCTACGAGCTGTGTCGTCCATAGTGGGGGAATGTCCACACGCGACAAGGCATCGCCAGCAGTCTTGCGGTAGTGGTAACCGAAGAGCCAGCGGCGGATGTCCCGGTTATCCACGGCGATGAGCCGCGAAGCTTCCGAAACCGAGTAGATGCCGGTGCCGTGATACATGTTGTGGTAAGTGTACAGGAGTGGACGAATCAGCACATTTCAGCAGATTTCAATACCACTACTCCTCGGCATAGTGAAGCCATTACAGCCACTCAACTACGAAGATGAGCCAGAGACATCCAAGTCAGTTGTATGGCTCTTGCTTGAGGATGGGCACTGGCCTAGGTCAATTTGGTCTAGCCGTCGTTTAGTAGCACTCATCTCAGTCCGCGGTGGTTACAAGGGACCTCCGCCTGGTCTATTTGAGAGACGTCGATGCAACCACCAAGGTAATATCCGACTAACAAAGAAAAACCATGTCGCTCACCAAGGGGCTGCTCAGGCGAAACCAACTACTAAAGGGATAGGGTATGACACAGCCCAAGATCGAGTCCTGGTCCGACTTATCCTTGACCGACTTGTTTTATGCCTTCAGGAAGGCCAAGGCGGACTGCTATTTTGAACGCTCGCTCTTTGTCGCCCGCGATTTCGTCGATTACGAATCAACCCTGCCGAAGCGGTTGATGAGCTTGCTGGAACGTCTTCAGGCTGGCCTGATTTTCGATGTTCTTGCGGAAAACCTGGGCAAGCCACGCCCAGTCGCCAAGAAGCTGTCAACCAACCCCAAGACGAACCAGAAGATACCGAATGGACATGGATTCTTCTCCAATCCTGAACGTGCCTTCAAACATCTATGCGACACGCATGACCTGACTCCGGAATTCCGCTTGGTTGGCGACTTCCCGGTTGAGATGCATGTTCTGTCCGCGCTTTGGATCAATCTGGTCGGGCACAAGTTTGATGCAGCATTGACCAGTTCAGCTTATGGCTCCCGTTTGCGCAGGTATCGACCTGAGCCCGGCTCTCCGGAGGGCGCCCTTGGTCCTTATCACACAGAGGCAATCGGTTCATTCCAGCCGTATTTCGCACCCTATCGGCAGTGGCGGGAACGGGGTCTCAAGGCAATCCGCAAGGAGTTAGAGGCTGAGTGTCCTGTCATCGCCATCACGATGGATTTAACCAGCTATTACCATCGGATTGATCCGGCATTCATGAAGGATGAACGCTTCCGAAAATACGCGCAAATCGAATTGGAACAGTGGGAGCTGGAATTCACCACGGCTTTTGCAGATGCGCTGACGGCTTGGTCAGATAAGGCTTTGGTCATACTGAACGAACTGGGGTGTAAGCCCAAAAAAGGGGAAGGCCCGCTCGTTGGCGGCTTGCCCATCGGCCTCTCCATTTCCCGAGTGGTCTCGAACGCCCTGCTGATTGGTCTAGACCGTGAAATCGAGCAACAGCTGAGCCCTGTCTACTACGGCAGATATGTGGACGATATTTTCATCGTTCTGCGTGATCCAGAGGGGGTGGTTAATTTCCCGCAGTTGCAGACGTTCATCGCGAAGCGGACGACGTGCTTCCCACGGCCAGGAAAGGGTCAAGAAGAGATATATCTGCAATTACCGGAGGACTATCAAGGCAAGACCACGTTGTTGCTGCAACAGTCCAAGCAGAAGGTCTTTTTCCTGGAGGGACAAGGTGGTCTGGACTTGCTGGATAGCATCGAGTCTCAGATTCGGAGCGTGTCGAGCGAACGTCGTTTGATGCCAAACCCTGACAAGCTGGAATCCATGGCCGCTGCCAAGGTTTTGGCTGCCGCAGGGCAGGCATCAGAAGAAGCGGACACATTGCGCCGGGCTGACGGATTGTCCGTTAGGCGGCTGGGCTGGTCTGTCTTGTTGCGTGCTGTGGAAACCCTGTCGCGAGACTTGCGTCGTGAGGACTGGAAGGGCGAACGCGGCAAGTTCTACAAATTCGCCCTGAGCCACATCCTTCGGCCAGACAAAATTTTTGATCACCTAGATTACTTACCGCGCTTACTATCGCTGGCCGTGGCGCTAAAAGACTGGTCGGATGCTAAACGGCTGTTCGATGCGGCGATGACCTCCCTGACAGAGGTAGAGAAGGCTACGAAAAGGAGTTGTGTCCGTGTGAACGGACATGACACAGCACCGGACAAAATTCTTTGGGTCGAATGGGACTCAGTCCGGGACGGTGTGAGAAAGTCTGCTGCGGACGCCATATCCAGGTCACTGCGCTGGGGAAAGCTGGGGGGCGGTATGCAATCCTTGCCTGAGGTTGCTCTTAAGTTGTGTGCGGCTGTCGGCCTGGAAGGCACGGAAGAAGATTTGGAGGCCGTCTCGCTCGCAATTCGCGAAGCTGATTGGGCGAAAACTGCCTACAAGGATCATCTACGAAGGGATGCAATTCGTCAGCGCCCATTCGTTAGCGATGAGTTATCTTTGGCCGCTTGTTACGACCGTCTTGGCGATCTCTCTGACTTCCTTCAGAGATCGACTGGTAGCGATGATCTGAGCACCTACCGTGTACACCCCCTAGTAGTGAAATGGGTATCCGAGGGCGGGACCGCATCCCTCATGCCATATCTATTTCCCACGCGCCCATATTCGACAGAGGAGGTTTCTCTATTTCTGCCACATGACTGTGTTTTCGTCGGCAGAGTAGGCGACAAGAAAACCCCCGCCAGGAATTGGGCGCGCTATGTGCGGGCGCTTCGGGGCGTATGGGTCTGGGAGTCGCTTCTTGGCCCTACGGTGCAAGAGGCTAGTGATATCAACCTAGATGACATCCAACTGGCTATTCTGGATGGCGAGCACCGCAAGCAGGTATTGCTTGGCATCAGCAGCTTATTGACCTCGGACGACACATGGAAAGCAGCCGCCAGCGGTCGTTCCGACTTGTCCAGGTTTCGATACAAGCGGATTGAAGATGTGGTGAACCAAGCCATTCAAGCAAGCCCGAGACCCACGCATTTACTGTTACCGGAATTGTCACTCCCAGAACGCTGGCTTGGCACCGTCACGGGGCTGCTTCGGGATTCAGGAATCAACCTAATTGCCGGCCTGGACTATCACGTCGCAGAATCGTCCATTCACAGCGAGGCGGTTCTTGTCCTTGCCGATGATCGCCTTGGCTTCCCCGCATTTGTCCGAATACACCAGCCAAAAACACTGCCTGCCCCAGGAGAGGATCTCCTCTTACAAAGGGATTTCGGTAAGCATTGGACCTCGTTCCCCTTGGATCGCAGCGTCAAGCCTGTTTACCTCCACAAAGATTTTGCCTTTGGCGTATTGGTCTGCTCCGAGCTTCAGAATGTCCAGCATCGACTGAATTTTCAAGGGGCTGTGGACTGCATGATGGTCCTATCTTGGAATCAAGACCTTGAAACCTTCTCGGCGCTGGTGGAATCCGCCAGCTTAGACGTTCATGCGTATGTGGCTCTGGTCAACAACAGGCGCTTTGGCGACAGTCGCGTGCGAGCCCCCGAAAAGACCAACCACAAGAGGGACCTATGTAGGCTCCGTGGTGGCGAGAACGAACATATCGTAGTGATCAAACTTGATGCGAAAGCACTGCGCGAATTTCAAAGTCGGACTAATCGGTGGCCAGATGACGATGATCCGTTCAAGCCAGCGCCGGAAGGATTTGTAATCAAGTGGTATCGGAAAGAAATCCCATCTTGATAGTCGGCAGCGATTAAGAAGTGTGCATAGCATCTCCGGCAAGTGTTGGTGGTAATTTGGCCGTTCAAATGATCAGGTTGCAATCTAACGAGCGGCAGAACAAAGTTCAGTTGTTGACGTTGGTACCCGGCAAGCTAAAGGCCACTTCTGGCCGGCCGCCTCCAGTGGCAGTAACTGACGGAGTTGCTGTTACCGCTGCACTCCAGACCTTCGCTTTGAAATTCGCACCAAGGCAGGTCGCGGTCGGATAGCGAGGGACAATCAAGGCATGAACGGCCTGCCTGCTCGCCCCGAACAACCGCGCAACCCCCTTCACGGTGTGACGCTCGAGGCGATCGTGCGAGCCCTCGAGGCGCACTACGGATGGGAAGAACTAGCCAACCAGATTCCGATCCGCTGCTTTTCGCACGACCCGAGCGTGAGTTCGAGCTTGAAATTCCTGCGCAAGACCCCCTGGGCGCGTGAAAAGGTGGAAGGCCTGTACCTATTCATGCTGCGAGAACAAGCTCGCAGGGAGCGCTCTCACCGGTAGTTCAAATCACTGTAAAGCACCCCTCCACAGAAATCACCCTAAAGCGCCCCTCGGTTCCCATGGGGGCACCACGAACAAAACTTGTACAACCAAAGGCGTCTCAAATCATGCTTGGCAACTATGGTGGTCTTGGTTCACATCAAACCGCCGTGCGGAAAGCCGCATGAATCCTAGGTCTGTCTCGAGGAGAAGACCTCGAGACAAACAGAGAAAAGAGAGAAAACCTCTCGTCAAAAACTCAAAAATGGGGGGATTTTGACGGGCCACGACCTCAAGGCCATGCCCCGAGCAGCGCCGTTACTGGGCTGAAAGCCCAAAAGAAAAGGGGACAGAGAAAGTCTGTCCCCTTGGATTTGGTGGTGCATAGGTGTTCAACCTGACAATTCTCTATTCACACTCAATGGGGAATGGTAGGGAATGAGCGGTAATCAGTCTTTCTGCGCGAAGAGCCTGATGAAGATTTTGGTGATAATTTTAATTATTAAACACTCACATCAAACACCATCATCTCCACACAAACCGTTCAAAAAGGCGTTCCACCGCAGTTCGTCCTTATTCGGGCTAACGGGTGCATGAGCGGGCTTCATAGTAAATGAACGGAAATCAGCTCCATAGTCAGCGCACGAAAATTCAGTACATAGGTTCTTACAAATAAAGATCTTGAGAGAGCTGAGCAGCCTGCAAGCGCACAAGTCTTCCGGAAATACCAAAGTAAATTTCTTACGAATAGCAAAGTAAATTTCCGTACTTCAAATCCGCAGCCAATCTCAAGCTCTCTGCTGTCGTGGGCAACTCTTGCGCCATGCTCTGCACTCGCCTGCTGGCCTGCGATTTGGACAGCCCATCCAGCCAACGATGTCGCATCCGATCACTCTAATCACCAAATTTTTCAAAAATATCTTTGTTTTTTGCATGGATGAGTCATAATAAGGAAATATTTTAGAAAAACAAGGTGAATGCAATGCTGGTCGAGTTCCGGATCAAGAACTTCCGCAGTCTGCGCGACGAGCAGGTGCTTAGTCTTGTTGCATCCAAAGACAAGACCCTGCAAGACACTCACACCCAAGCAACAGGCATCAGTGCCGCACCCACACTAGTGCGTAGTGCTGTGGTCTACGGTGCCAACGCGAGCGGCAAGTCCAATCTCATCAAAGCCTTGCAATACATGCGCGGCGTAGTGACCGAGTCCGCGACGGCGATCCAACCGGGTCAGACCTTCGGAGTTCAGCCTTTCCGACTTGATGTCGATTCCGCCAGTCAGCCCAGCGAGTTCGAGGTCACATTCTTGCTTGATGGTGTGCGCTACCAGTATGGCTTTGCCATGACAGCACAGCGGATCGTCAGTGAGCACCTGCTGGTTTACAAGGCCTTCAAGCCCCAGCGATGGTTCACGCGCCAATTTGACACGGCCACCGGCAAGGATGCTTACGAATTTGGTGCCGGCCTGAAAGGCCCCAAGAACCTGTGGGAGGGCGCAACGCGACCTAACGCCCTCTTCCTGTCTATGGCCGTGCAACTCAATAGCGACGCCTTACGCCCGGTGTTCGACTGGTTTTCGAATCGCCTGGTGATCTTCAACGAGCAAGCCCAACTCAGTCCGCAGGTGTCCATTCAAATGCTCAAGCAGGATGATGGTCGCAAGGAGATTTGCAACTTCCTCTCTGCAGCCGACATCAGCATCGCCGACATTGATGTGGAAACACGCAAAGTCCCTGGGCAGGCCGTTCACTTTGACTTGGTGGCTGGTAAAACTGAAGTGCGATCGGAAGAAATGGAAGAACACAAGTTGCGCTTCCATCACGTCACCGAACAGGGCAAGGCCGTCTTTGATCTGATGGATGAGTCCAATGGCACACGAAATCTATTGTTCCTTGCAGGACCGGTGCTCGACATCCTCAGTAAAGGGCTGACGCTGGTCATCGACGAACTCGACACCAGCTTGCACACACTACTGGTACGAGAGCTTGTGCGACTGTTCCACCGCACCGAGATCAACACCGGAGGTGCGCAACTGATCTTCACTACTCACGACACATCACTGCTGGACGCACCTGATCTGTTTAGACGCGATCAAGTGTGGTTCGTAGAGAAAGACCGCGATCAGGCCTCAGCCTTGGTTAGCCTGTCTGAATTCAGTCCTCGCAAGAATGAGGCCCTGGAACGCGGCTACCTGATGGGGCGGTACGGCGGTGTGCCGTTCCTCAGTCACACCATTGGGCTAAAACACTGATGGCTCGCGACAACTCCCCGAAGGAACGCCAACAGAAACAGCTTGCGCGCAAGCAGGGGCGGCGCGCAAGTTACGACCGAATCTTGATCGTTTCTGAAGGCAGCAAGACCGAGCCGAATTATTTTCGTGAAATCCGTTCTGCATATCGCTTGCACACTGCCAATGTGGAAGTCCAACCCAGCGAATTGGGCACTGCGCCTATCCAGGTGGTGCAGTACGCCCAAGCACTGTTTGAAAATGGCGACCGCCACAAGAACATCCAGAGTCGCGCGTTCGAGAAGGTCTATGCCGTGTTTGACCGCGATGACCATGACAGCTATTACGCGGCGCTGACGCTGGCTGCCTCACTCGATGGCAAGCTCAGGAACGATACCAAGCAGCCGGTAGCCTTTCAGGCCATTGCTTCCGTGCCCAGTTTTGAGTTGTGGCTGTTACTGCATTTTGAGGACGTTCAGGCTCCACTGCATCGTGATGAAGTGATGCGCCGCGTCAAACTGCACATTCCTGAGTATGACAAAGGTGCAAGCAACACCTTCGCTGTAACTGGCAGACATTTATCTGCCGCCACCCAGCGTGCAGAGCGGTTGGCGGAGCGCTTCGCTGCGCATACCGCCCCAGAACCGTTCACTGCCATAGTCGAGCTGGTGAGGTTGCTGACAACACTTCGTGGCTGACATCAAAGCGGTACCAAAATGGTTACTGGACTTCTCCAGAGAAGTACGCGTGAATGCAGCTCCAACATTTCACATGGAGTTTGCAACTTGAGCACCACCCTGACCGAATTGGAACTGGCAACGCGCTGGGCCATGAGTCCCAAAACACTGCAGAGCTGGCGAGCGACAAAACGAGGGCCTGAATACCGCAAACTTGGCAAGAAGGTCCAGTACTCGCTTGCGGTCATCGAAGATTACGAAAACCAAGCCAGGACTAACGTCGCATTCTCGGGTGTCGACGAAATTCTGCTCTACCTGCAGCAGACTGGCCAGGCCGAACTCGAGCAGATCCGCGCAGCATGCCTGGGCGGTAACAAATCACGTCCCCAGATCCAAAACCACCTCTACAGATTGACTCGGTGCACACCGCCCCTAGTCAAAGCCTACATGGTGGCCAAAGATCCTGACTCCCCCGTGATGACCGTCATTTACAAACCGTGCACTGACGATGCGCAGTAGACCCTTATCAACCCAAGATCTTGCAGACCGGTGGGGCATGTCCACTGAGACCTTGGCAATCTGGCGGCAACACGGCAAAGGACCCTGCTTCATTCAAGTTGGGCGGCTGATCCGCTATCCCGTTACCGAGGTGGAGTCGTTTGAACGGAATCTGAAATTTGGGCCCTCTCGTGGCAAAAGCATTCCTGCCACCGCGTTCATGCAAACGACCGAGAAGAAAATCGGCAGGCTGCGAAGGTCCGAATTTTCCGAAAGGAAGTCGCAAGCCATCATCCAAGCCTACATCAGCCACTTGTTCGATTGTCGTCCCACTGGATGCAAGATTGCGGTCATCAATGACTTCAGTCGCTTGATGGCACCGAAAATCACCACCCGCGACTCAGGTGAAATTGGAATGGCCGAAGGCACGGAACGGTTGACGCCCGAAGTGCTGTTCGTCGACCTGATCAATAACCTTGAAAAATTAAGCGCCCTAGTCAAAGAGGTGCTGAACCAAGCGTGCAGCAAGTCAACTCAGCTCAATCGCAGCGCACTGCTGCAGGCGGTTGACCAGTATGGCGACATGAGCACACGCCGCCGAATCCAGTCACTGCATCGTCAGAACTTCAAATCCGGCCATGATCATCGTTCAACTAAAGCGTATTTTAGCGTGAATGCGCGGCGCTATTCCAACTAGAGAGTAAATGAGCGGTGATGTGCCGTCCGACAGCTCTGGACTTCGGCAAAGAAGTACGCGTAAATACGCTTCCACGTCATCTCAAGGAGCAACAAAAAATGGTCACCCTCACTGAAACTGAACTGGCCACCCGCTGGTCAATGACTACCAAAACGCTTTACCGCTGGCGCACCCAAAACCAGGGTCCGAAATACATGAAACTTGGCAAGAAGATCTTGTACCCGCTGGCAGCTGTGGAGGCATATGAAAATCAAATCACAGTCGATGTTGAAGCCCCGACTGACAGCATTGTGCGAGATGACCCAGCTGTCAAAAGGTTCAGCCTCCTGATGCCTCGGGCCGTTTTCTGAAACAAAAAATAGTACGAAATTACAGCATCAGTACGCCATCTGATGGGGCAAGGCCATGTGCATAGAACCAGCCTTTGTCCCCCTACTCTTCAAATTCTCGGACATTTCCGGACATTGAGGGACACTGGTGGATGGTTGACCACCGAACAACTTTCTAATTGCGCTCAAGAGGGAATGGTAGGGAATGAGCGGTAGTCCATCAACCTTTTTTGAATTAGATCACACCCACCCGGTTCCGTCAAAAACCACTCGACTTCTGCGCCGAAGTACGCGTGAATGCAGCTCCGTGACATCAAGGAGCGCCCGGCGTGACCACCACCCTGAACGAGATCGAACTGGCTGCCCGCTGGGGCATGAGCCCCAAAACGCTGCAACGCTGGCGCACCCTCAATGTGGGGCCTGAGTACCTCAAGCTCGGCAAAAAGATCATGTACCCACTGACGGACGTTGAAGATTACGAAAATCTCGTCCGCTCCAACTTTGCAGGCATCGAAGAAATTTTGCTGTATCTCCGGCATGCAGGCGAAGCCAGCCTTGAGCAGATCCAGGCCGCTTGCCTGGGCGGCAAACAATCACGATCCTGCATCCAAGCCTATTTGCAGCGATTGACCCATTCGTCTCCTCCCAGGGTAAAGGCTCACATGGCTCTGCAAGATCCTGCGTCGCCAGTCATCACCGTGCTCTACAGCCCCTGTTCTGAAGACACGCGGTGAATGTCGGCATACCCAGACTGATCCGATTGATTGCCCCCGACCATCATCTCAACTTCAAATCCGGCTTTGGGAATTGAACCCAGGTCCACAAGCCAGTAACTTGCCTTTGCATCGACCGATGAAATCTACCCAATGAGTTCAAGCATGCTGATTTTTGAACCAATCAACCCACAACAGGGTGGTCGAAATTGACCAGCACACGGCATAAAGCAGCTGACTGTGCGAGTAGAAAACCTTTCAGGACGCATATTCACGCCAGCCATTGCTGCCAAGATGTAGATGACCAGCCACCCAAAGGATTAAGTGGCCGAAGCGGCTGCAATGGGCGCAATGGATTCAGCGGGCGAAGTGGATTCAAAGGGCGTAGCGGCTGCATTGGAGCCAGGGGACTCAGCAAGCTTGAGGGCTGTGAACCAGCAAGCCAGGCAACAACCTTGCCACCTCGATCTTGGAGTGAGCCGTCATTCAGAGCACCAAGCCACCTCAAATTACTGCTCGAGAAAATGTGCCCGCTGCTGTGAAAGGCAATCCAGTTTAGCCCAAGGTCGAAAAGGTTCTGTCCGTCAAACCATGCGACCTGTTGAACGTTGGCATAGTAAATTGGCGTCATCGCATCCTCATTAGAGAGTCGGTATCAAAAAATCACCGTTCTTTGTTGGCCTGGGCCAAGACAGACGCGGCAAGCTGCTTCGTCTCAGCGGAGTAATGATCACTAGCCAATACTTTGGCGGCTTTGTCTTCCATCTGTGCACCGGTTTGTTTGTCACCTGAAACTTGGGACAGTGCTGATGCTGCAAGGCTTCGAGCAATTTGTGAAGCTTGCTTGTCCTGTAGCGTTTCCGCCGCCAATTTGGCGATTTGAGCCGATGTCTGCTTTGTGTTTTTCGACATAACAACCTCCGCATGAATAATTGTTATTGAATCACAAATCATTTCCAGTTACTACTCCCCTGCCACCCAAAAGCCCCTCTGTCACGCGAACAGTTGCCGCCACTCCCGTAGCAACACCAAAGCCTCTGCCGTCCCCTCCTCCGGGGCCCAGTCGGCAAATTCCCGTGGCCCTTGTGGGTCAAACGGACCGGCCTTGCCCTCAAGCAACACGGCGTCGGGAGTCAACGCCAGAACGGTGTGCCATGTGCCTGCGGGCATGTCCACCACGGGGCCAACGCCTAGTCCGGCATGGCGTTCGGTGCCCAGCTTGAGTTGTTGGACCACCTGGCCCGCATCATCAAACACGAGCACGCCCAGCAGGCCTTGTGCCGCAATCAGCGTTTCATCATTGGGCACCAGGTGGTGTCGGTGCGGCCGAACGTAGCTGTCCAGCCCGAACGCAATGAACAGCCGCTGAAACGGGGCTTCGTGGGTGGCATGGATATTGAGATGTTGGCGCTGCCGGGGCGAGGCTTTTGCTTGCCCGTGCAAGTCAACAAATTGGTCAAAGGTAAACGCACGTGCGGTCATTTGGAATTGCTTTCAATGCTCTTGATTTGCTGAGATCGTAACCACCGGGCCAGACCCCAAGCTACGATGACCCCGACAGCGTCAGCAGCCAAATCTGCCCATTCGGCAAAACGCCAGCCCATGGCCCATTGGGCCAGTTCAAGGCCTGCGCCATAGGCCAACATGCCTAACGCCACGCGAATTGCAGCTCGCGGCCACAGCAGCAAAGCCCAGCCGGTCAACACCACAAAAGCCAGCGCGTGCTGGGCCTTGTCCCACCAGTCAAATACCGGCATTTGCAAATGCTCAATGGGCAGCAGCGCAAGCACTGTCACCGCCACCATTGCCAGATACCAACCCAAACGCATCAAAACAATCAGAAGCACCTCAACACATACGATTTCATACGATCATATGAAAGAATTCCGCGCAATTGAACTACTCTACTGCCCATGGATTCCTTCATTCCCCCTGCCCTGCGCCGCCAGCGCAATCAGCGTCGTCTGACGCTCGAGGCGCTGTCCGGTGCCACAGGCATGTCGCCGCAGCATTTGTCCGAGATCGAGAGTGGCAAGCGCGATCCGCGTTTGTCGTCGATCGAGCGCATTGCCGAGGCGATGGGCCTGAGCGTCATGCTCGTGCCCGAGCACATGGCCCCGGAGATTCGGCGCTACATCGCCACGCAGGGGCGGGTCTACACCACCCCCGGTTTGCCACGGACTTTTGGTCCGGATCATGACACCTGACTACGAGCCCCACCGATGCCCAAGAAACCCACACCAAGCAGCCCAAAAACCAAGCCACCCGCCAATGGCTTGACCTTCCAAATCCGGCAAGAGCTAGACCCCGACACCGACGAACCCATCGAATTCGGCTGGTTTTCGCGCAACTGGGAACATGAGCAAGCACTCGACGAGTTGATGGACAGCCTGAATGCTGGCCGCATCAACGACAAACAAGCCTTGCTGCACGCGCAAAAGCTGTTGGCCAAGTACCCCGGTAATTTGGAAATCCAGAACTACCTGGCCAACCGCCTGTGGGCGCTGGAAATGCGGGACGAGGCCACCGATGTCTGGGCCAAGGCCTACAGCCAGGCCAGTGCCTTGATCCCCAAGGACTACCAGGGCCAGATCATCTGGTCCGAAATCGACAATCGGCCTTTTTTGCGGGTGGCCTACGGATATTTGCAAGGCCTGATCGACCGCAAGGACGCCAAAGCGGCCCAGGCGCTGGCCAAAAAGATGCTGGCCTGGTGCCCGTCCGACAACTTGGGCGTGCGCATGCGCATGGGCGATATCAGCCTGATGCTGGGTGACACCCACGCGGCCAAGCAGCATTTTCTGAACGAGGCCCAGTATTCACCCGCCCACTGGTACCAGGCTGGCCAAATCGCTTTTAGGGAGGGGGATTACGTCTCTGCCTGCACCTATATTCGGCGCGGCATCGCAGCCAACCCCTACATTGCCGAGGGGCTCACAGGCAGAACGGTGTTGACGGAGCACCTGTACTGGCACGGCAGCAACCGCTACGATGCCGAGTGGGCGGCCGACTATCTGAACGCGCCCATTTGTGACTGGACGCCAGAAGAAGTGGATTTTGTGGACTGGGTGTTCAACTCAGCCCCAGTTCTCAAAGAACGGGCCAAGCTGATGGAGCTACACGAGAGGCTGACCTACGAGCGAGACCCTGATCGCCGCAGCCCCTATGCCGAAAAGAGCGCCTACTTTGTTGACGGCATCACGGACACACTTTCCAAAAAAATGGTCCGCAAAGTCCGCAACCGTTTCGACCAGGAAATCTGGCCTTGGGATCGGGCTTTGCACATGTAACTGTACCCAGCCTGTAACCGCCTTACCCTGATCTGTCAGTTACAGGTCACCCACGCCTGTAAAATTCTCATTCTTACAAGCGATTAAGCACAAGATGAGCAACTGGTACCTGATCCACACCAAGATTCGCCAAGAACGCGTTGCTCTGGAAAACCTTGAGCGCCAAGGTTTTGAGTGCTTCTTGCCGCTCATCCGCGCAGAGAAACTGCGCCGGGGTCAGCTGCAGGTGGTTCAAGAGGCGCTTTTCCCGCGTTACCTGTTCATCCGCCTGGGCACCGGGCTGGAGTCGCAAAGCTGGTCACCCATTCGATCAACCGTTGGTGTCAGCCGATTGGTCACCTTTGGTCAAACCCCTGCCAAGATCGATGACGCACTTGTCGGCGAACTGCGTGCCAAGAGCGAATCTACTGAGGTTCAACTGCGCCACTTTGAACCCGGCGAACAAGTTGTCGTGACCGACGGGCCATTTGTGGGCGTGGAGGCCTTATACCAAATGGCCGACGGCGAAGGCCGGGTGATGGTGCTGCTCAACATCCTCAGCAAGACCGTAAAAATGGCCGTCTCACCGGCCAGCATTCGTAAAGTTCGTTGAGCCACCCCAATTTCCCTTTCAGAAAAATGCAAAAGGGGCTTGCGCCCCCCTGTGGTCTCAGAAGCCGAGTCAGCCCAGTCAGGCGATCAGCAGGGCCTGAATGCGCTGCTGCAGCGGCGCAGACACATTCTCAAAACTCACCCGCTGAAAGCCTGAGGCCTTGATCTTGGGCAGGTTGCGCTCGATCCAGCCCAGCAGCTCTTCAGTCGCTAATGCTTCAAGCGATATATCGCAACTCATCACCATGTCATTGCCGACGGCCAACTGAAGGGTCCCCCAGTCGCGTGGCTGAGGAATTTCGGTGATCGAGATGTAAAGGGTGTGCGGGTCCCGCTGGGGTTGAATCCAGTTTTTGACGCTTTCCATGATTCCCATCGCAGGCTCCTGTTTTTCTAGAGTTTATTCGTTGGCCAGCGCTTCGCGCTCCAGCGCCATGTGCACCCAGTCGACCACCTCGCCGCTGGGCTGGTAGCCGCTGACCAGCTCTTGGAGCATGCCGCGAATCACGGGCACGTCGTTCACGTTCATGGCAATGCTCAGGGCGTTGAGCTTTTGCTCCAGGTCGGCCCAGCTCAAGAACTGCTCGTGCGCCTTCATGATGCGCGGGTGCTGGGTGGGCTTGGGGTTGTCGCCAATCAGCAGCTCTTCGTAGAGCTTTTCGCCAGGGCGCAGGCCGGTCACGGTGAGTTCTATGTCGCCATCGGGGTGCAGCTCGTCGCGCACGGTCATGCCCGAAAGCTCCACCATACGGCGCGCCAGGTCGATGATCTTGACGGGCTGACCCATGTCTAGCACAAACACATCGCCACCCTGCCCCATGGCACCGGCTTGGACGACCAGCTGAGCCGCCTCAGGGATGGTCATGAAGTAGCGGGTGATGTCGACATGCGTGAGGGTGATGGGGCCGCCGTTTTTGATCTGTTCGCGAAACAGTGGCACCACGGAGCCGCTGGAGCCCAGCACGTTACCAAAGCGCACCATGCTGAAGGTAGTTTTGGCTGTGGGCGCCCTGCCCCCTTGGGCAGCCACGGCCGCGTTCACCTCTGCCAGGGCTTGCAGCACCATCTCGGCCAGGCGCTTGGTCGCGCCCATGATGTTGGTGGGGCGCACAGCTTTGTCGGTACTCACCAGCACAAAGTTGCGCACGCTGTGGCGCATGGCCGCTTCGGCGCACACGCGGGTGCCCCACACGTTGTTGCGCACGCCCTCGGCCGGGTTGTGCTCCACCAAAGGCACATGCTTGTAGGCGGCCGCATGGTAGACCGTGTGCGGTTTCCAGGTGTCCATGATCTCGTGCATGCGCACTTCATCACACACCGAGGCCAGCAAAGGGACGATTTCGATCTCTGGTTGACTGAAGTCTGCGACTTCCAGCGTGGAATCCATAGCCTTAGTCGCGTCCTCTTCCGGCTCAACCAGGCTGGGGCGCTCGCCTGCCAACAATGCCTGCAACTCCAGGTGAATCTGATAGAGCGCAAATTCGCTCATCTCCACCAGCAACAGCTGTTTAGGGTTGGTCTTGAGGATCTGGCGGCAAAGTTCGCTGCCAATGCTGCCACCAGCACCCGTCACCAGCACCGTTTTGTGATGGGTGTTGAGGTTGAGCAGCAGGCCATTGGGCTTGACCGGCTCCCGGCCAAGCAGGTCGTCAATATCCAACTCGCGCACATCGCTCAGGCTCACCTTGCCTGTGGCAATGTCGCTCAGGCCCGGCAACGTGCGCACCGCGACCTTGTGAGGTTTCAGGTTGTTGAGAATGTCGTTGCGCCGCTGGCGTGACACACTGGGCAGTGCCAGCAGCACATCGGTGATGGGTGACACGCTCAAAATCTCGGTCAAATCCCCTGGGTTGTGAATAGGCAGCCCATTGAGCACATGGCCATGCAAGCGGTCGTCATCGTCCAGAAAACCGACGACACGGATTTCGGGGCTGTTGGCCATGGCCGAGGCCAATTGCCGCCCTGCGCTGCCCGCGCCATAAATGAGGGCCTGCGGCAAAGACGCCTTGCGCAGCTGCTGGTGGTACAGACCACCCAACCAGACCCGTGCGGCTGCACGCGAAGCGCCCACCAACAACAGCAGCAACATGGGCTGAATCAAGCCCACTGTTCGGGGAACGCCCTCAACACCCCAGAACGTAAAAATAGCGGCAAAGGCAATGCCATACAGCACCATGGCTCTTGCCACCGCAACCATGGCTGGCAAACCGCTGTAGCGAAAGATTGCCCTGTACAAGCCCGAGGTGATGAAAACTGGCAGTGCCAGCACCACCGAAGCCACCACCGCAACAATGGCTGGCCCCGCCAAAGACTCCCACACGCCCGAACGCAGGTAAAAGGCCAGCCAGACAGTCAGCACGCACAACGCAGCGTCCAAAGCCAGCACCATGCCCCGCTTCAAAGGGCGTGGCAAGGCCAATGCCGGGGCGGCCAAACGGCTCAGCGTTCGCATCATGATTTCACCCATGATGTGAAATCCAGCTGAGTCCTGAGTCCTGAGTCCTGAGTCCTGAGTCCTGAGTCCTGAGTCCTGAGTCCTGAGTCCTGAGTCCTGAGTCCTGAGTCCTGAGTCCTGTGTCCTGATCTAGATCATTTTGCATTTTTGTATTTGTTGGTTGGCCTTCAACTACAGCACCGGGTGCCGGTCTAGTGCCTGAAGGGATCGCAACGCTATAAACCAAGACTGCTCCGGCCTGCATCCAGGCTACACGCCCTAAGAGCGATCCATCAGTAATTCTGGCGCTCACACCAAGGTGACCAAAGTATGCCACCCTGCGGTGGTCAACCGGCACTGCGTAACAATCGTTTGGTCACATGCTGGGCGATAACTGCTCAGCGGTCCAAATTGCTCAAATCACCTATCACCCCGAGTAGGTGCCCATTCAGCGGCATTTGACCAGCTGGCAAAGCGTCGTTCAGAAACCCGACAACCTAAAGCGCCCAAGACAACTCAGCAGTTACGACCATCGGAACGCCATGGCCAACGGCTCCGATGATTAAGAGCCTGTTCTTATTGCATCAGTGCGATACACCATCACGTTGAATCACCTTCAGGAGGGTCATCCACAGAATCTTGATATCGAACCAAAAACTTTGGCGCTTCATGTATTCAGCGTCCAACGCCACCTTTTGGGAAATGTGTAACTCGTCGCGGCCATTCACTTGCGCCCAACCAGTTAAGCCGGGCACTAAGGTGTGAACATTATTTTGGGTACGCAGATCAATCAAGTCTTGTTGATTGAACAATGCTGGTCTAGGTCCTACAAAGCTCATGTGCCCCACCAAAATACTCCACAGCTGCGGTAACTCATCTAAACTGCTTTTACGCAAGAAGGACCCAATCGGAGTAAGATGTGAACTGGCGTCAACTAGCAAATGGGTCGCCATCACAGGGGTACCAACCTGCATAGTACGGAACTTCGGCATTTTGAAAATCATATTGTTACGGCCAACGCGGTCAGACCAATAGAAAGCCGGCCCCGACGATGTAAACCGCACCAAAATTATAATAACAACGATCGGAAGGAAAAAGATAAGCATCATCACCCCCCCCAGAACTAGATCAAACGAACGCTTAACAGTTACTGCTGTCACTTAAACCTCAAACAGAACATGAAAAATATCTCCCTGCGTAATTCAAAATCAAAAATAATGAAATAAAGATATTTAAATGCGCACCGATAGCATAAATAAACGCAACCAGATGCTAACGACTTTCAATTTAAAAGTTATGATGACAAAATGAAAGCAGGTTATCTAATTCCATTATTGGATCCGTACTAAGCACGAAGCCCGTAGCGCATAGGGCATCAATCCGATAATCGAGATTAGCGGCGGTTTCACCGTTGCGTGGTGATTGTACAGTTAGAAATGGCCGGACGCCAAAACGTTGCTCGCATCGATCCGCTATCATATTGACCACATCGAGTAGAGTTGGACTCCACCCGCTGCCGACGTTGAAAATTTGCTGTTGAAGCATTTTTTTGGGCAACATCATGAAATGTTTGATAGCGCGGCAAACATCTGTCATCGGTATAAAATCCCTACGTTGCAAACCAGCAGAACGCAGTTCGAGTAAATTAGTAGTAACCGCCTGGCGACAAAGATCGTTAATAAGTAATCCCCAACAGTTGATGTCAGGATGAGCAGGCGCACCAAAAGAGTTCGACAGCCTAATCACAATACCTTCGATTGCCCCCTGGTAATCGGATGCAATCACCGCATCCTCTGCAGCACGGTGACTGGTAGCATATGGATGGACAGGAACGGGACAGGTATCCTCCGTCAGAATTCCAACAAGCGGGCTACCGTATACATGAGCCGTAGACATATAGATGAATCGCCGTACTCCCATGGCTTTCGCTGCTTCTAGAAGGCGGATCGTCCCAACGCCGTTTACCATTAAAGCGCTTACCGGATCGCTGGCAGAATCACCCGCGTTCATTGCAGCAAGGTGAACCACCACGTCCACGCCATCACAGCTTGCCTTCAATGATTCGATGCATGTCCAGTCCACAATGGCTGAACTCAAGCGTGGAGAAATCGTTTCTACGTGGGGTGTTCTTGACGAACAAACTATATCGAAGGATTCTTGCTCATCTAGATATTTGCAAAGACGACCACCAACATAGCCGAAGCCACCAGTCACAAGTACTCTCATATAGTCTCTAAAATAATCAACTTAAAAATTTAATACGAGCTCGAAAAACTGAAAATACGAAATCAGATATCACCGAAGGCAATAGCCTCTAAGGTGTTATTTAATTACGAAAGAATCCAACGGACAAGTATCTGCCTCTTCTGGATCGTGTTCAGTGCTGGATATATTCAGGATCAAATTAAGGTCTCTACCCAAACCGTGAAATGCTACCCAAAGGCCGGGATAAACACTGAGACGACCATAATTATCACCACCCACATCGTACGAGATAGTCGAGCCATTACGATCGTCATGGATGTAAAATCGCACCATTCCAACAGGAATGATTAGATTCATATACATGCGGCTATGTCGCTTCCAGCCCTTAGTCTCGCCTTGGTGTATGGTTGTAAAGTAGGCCTCACCGAAACCAAAAAAACCTGGATCGCTTTTCTTCATTGCATGGAAGAGATCGCCCTTTGGATGATATATCCGTTTTAGCGGAGTAATGAAAACCGATTCCTTCAAGATTTCGTCCATGTAAGCTCCCGACGCTTTGCTATTGCCACATATTGATCGATGTGATTCTGGGTCAACATATACATGTCCTGGTCTTCCTTATAGTAAGCATGATACCAAGTGCCCACCAAATTAACGCACTCAGCATATTCCAGACAAGCTTCCCATTTAAGACTATAAAGTGCCTTGTCACAGTTAAGCTTGAGTAATCCAGCCTCATTAAATGGAATATTATCCGTAATTCGATAGATATTTTTTGGTGCCGAAGAATGCCAATGTTCTGCCAGATGAGATATCAACTCTACGACCGTACGATTTTGTTCTGCATGCGGCCCAAAATTAAAAGATTCGCCCGACAACTCCCGATTTTTTAGCAAACTGGCTGCCAGTGTGAGATATCCGCTTATGGGCTCCAACACATGCTGCCACGGACGTGTGGCTGAAGGGCTACGGATCTCAACCGGTTTGCCAACGGACCAGCTTTTCATACAATCCACAACAATTCGATCCTGCGCCCAATCACCGCCGCCGATAACATTACCAGCACGCCCAGTCGCCAAGCGCACTTTACACTCAGGGTGAGCGAAAAAAGATTTATAGTATGAATGTATTACAATTTCAGCTGCTCCTTTGGAGCCACTATATACATCCTTGCCGCCCAAATGGTCTGTCTCTCGATAACCCCATAACCATTCGACATTTTCATAGCACTTGTCGGAGGTAACGAAGACCGCTACACAGGATCTGTCCGTATGTCTGAGTACTTCCAAGACGTTAAGAGTGCCTACAACATTGGTAGTGATGGTAGCGGCGGGATCCTTATAAGATAAAGAAACTATAGCCTGTGCTGCGAGATGAAACACGAAGTCAGGAGCGAAATCATCGATGGCACGCTTTAAAGCATCAAAATCTCGTACATCACCAATTAAATGTTTAATTTTGGTTTGTAAACCCAATACCTCGAAAATGGATGGATGGGTTGGGATGCAGTCGGAATAACCCGCCACTTCGGCCCCCATATCAAGCAGCCACGCAGTAAGCCATGAACCCTTGAAGCCTGTATGGCCAGTAATGAAAACACGCTTGCCTTGGTATACATTTTTGAACATACAAGTTTCCTGCTATATCATGAAAAAATTTGAAATTATTTGATATAGTGAAATAATCTTCACTTACATCACTGGCTGTCGTTCCTTAGTTAGACGCAATAACAAAGGAACGCTAATCAGAAAATAACCCGAAGAGAACCCGCCACTAATCCCAAATATGCCTACAAGAATAGGTAAGATAGGCAATACTTGTCTTAGGGAGGTGATACGCCCCCCCTTTACCAATAGATAAAAATACAGCAACCCCCCAATCAAACCAAACTCGAAAAATACCTCCAGATAGGAGTTCATCACGGTTTGGCGACCTAAATCAGAAAGACTCCAGATGGGATAGTTATAAAAAACATCAGTGTTATTTATGAGATATGGAGTCAAACCCACGCCGTAACCAAATAGCATGCTCAATGAGTTGGTCATGAACAGCTCAGCTCCAGCGAGTATGGTTACCGAACGTTCCGACACTGTAAATATATCAGCAATTATTTTATCTATGACGCTTTCGTAAACTCCGAAAGCTACAACTACAAGCAATAGCAGAGCAATCATCCCTAATCTAGCCCGAAGCAGTACAAATATAAAAAAACCCAGAATCCATGCGGTTGACTGGGTCATAAAAAGCGCCATCAATATAGAAAAGATCAGTAGAAATTTGACTAGGCCAGAAGCCTTATTGTTATTATCTAATCCAAAATACAACACCGAGAAAAATGAGAAAAGCCAAGCTGAAATAGTTTGAGGCTCGCCAATCAATCCCCCATACCGCATACCACTTTCAGTTGAAAACAAATAACCAAAATCAATGTTAAAAAAAACATGTGACAAAGTTTGCACATATAGCGGAAAAAGAATCACGCAATAGCTAGTCAACAAAGCCTTCCACCATCCGCGGTATTTAAAAACATCATAACGAGTTAAGACAACCAGAACAAGTACGACCAAAAGGAAGCGACACAACGACATAATCGAATATGCGATCGGGTGGATAGCTCCTTCAAACTCGTTACCTTGAAGATTATATTCGCTAACTGTGTAAGCTGCTACCAGTATCGCACCTAAGGTAACTACCGACATTGCCAAAACTACTAGACCTTTCCTCTGAAAAAAAATATTCAACTGGTTGCATTGACTCAGTACATAGATTATCAAAAGTCCAAAAATAGGCAGTATCGGTCCAATTCGGAGCGGAGAAAAGTTTCCACTAACCAACACGAATCCCGGAATAAGCCACCACAACAATTTATCAGTAATCATCTAGATGTTGACCAACGTACCGATGGTGGATTCAGATAGCCGAAAAAATAACCAACATATAATGCAACAGTACGTATCGTAACCCGGCGCATACGTGGAATAACTTGCATAATTAATGCAGAGGTTACACTGGAAAGCGGGCCTAATGTAAGACAAGCGAACAATACAAAGAAAAGCGGCAGGGACCAATAGCACAGGCGGAAAAATATTGCTTTGCGCCTCATGGAGGTATTAGCACAATAGCCCGATAGCCATCGAATCGCCTGATGATGCCCCAGGGCATCGCGGTATTTCTGACGGAACGTTTGAATGAGCGTCAGATCTTCTACCTCGTATGCCCTTGCGTGGCTCATATAGCAAACAGTTCCGCGCGCTGCGGCATAAACCGAAATGGCGAAATCATCATTACGTATCGAAGGGGCAGTCCAAATCCCATCGATAGCACGATGAGCGACCGCATAGCAGCCACCATTGGCCCCGGTAAAAACCCTTAGCCGTTGCTCCAGTCGCATCCTGGACGGAAGGACTGCATTTTCCCTTACTACAAATTCGACACCGTGTGCATCGCTTCTAACGGACCGGGTGTTACCCACAAACACACAGGAGCGCGGGTGTTGAAGAATTGATTGCCAAAGCACACGCAGAACGTTATGCTCAAATACAGTATTTGCGTCGGTTAAAAGATAATAATCAGCATGCAGATGTTCAAAAGCCCAGAACAATGCGGCGCATTTGCCTATGGGCCCAAGTACGTGCAGAAATATCGGATATTCCAGTGTAACGCTAGCCGCTTTAGCCAACATACAAGTCTCGTCACTCGAACCATTATCGAGGACGTGAATCGAATAGTCGACACCTTGTGGCACTTCCAGGGCACAAAGATTTTTTAAGCGAGCCTGAATGTTTACAGCTTCGTTCAAAGTACAAACTAGCACAAGAATCTTCATGTCTTTGAACGCACCCTAAAATATATATTAAGTAGAGTTCGTTTAAACTGAATTTGTGCATATAAAAGAAGATGCATCGCCAGCTTGAATCGACCGAGGTTTATCTTTACTATATGATGAATCTCCGTGAATGCTTGTTTTCTAAATATATTGCTCATACCGCCTAAGCTGAAATGAAGTATCGGCAAAGGCCTGAAAAGAACCGCCTGGTGTCCATAGCGAGCAAGCATACGCAAGGCTAGGTCGTAATCAGCAGAAATACGGTATCTGACGTTAAAGCCGTTCAACTCTCGTAGAGCTCTAACGGAGAAAATTGTGGCCGGCGTAACTATTGGCATATCGCCCACGAACCAGTCCCGTGTAAGGCGAGTGCCTACATATCGGGTAGCGCCATCTATTCGAGTCATGATGGTTTGGCCGCTGCTGGCAACTGCGTCGCTGTTCTCGTGAAGGTCACTAAGGATACTGCACAAGTTCTTGATCGAGTGAAGAATGTCATCGCAGTTGATGAAGAAGATATAAGGCTCAACCACTTCGACGATGGCTAGATTCCATGCGTAATAAAGACCTCCATCTTTTTTATACGAGTACTTTGCTTGAGGAAAGCGCGACGACACAATGGCTCGCGTATCGTCAGTTGAAAGCGAATCGTAAACATATAAATGGGCACCCGCGGCCAACGCAGGAGCAATTGAATCAAGACATGCAGCAATGGTTTCGGCGCCGTTCTTTACAGCAATGACGAATGCGAGCTTGGATAAGGTCATTGAAGAGCGCTCGTGACTTTATCGGCAGCGGCCTTCCAGGAGTAGTGTTGGCGCAAGACCTCTAGGTTCGTACGCCTGGATGCAGTAAGTTTTGCGTTTAACTCACCGCTTACAGACTCCCTTACCACTCGCTCAAGTACCTGTGCGAGTTCAGAAGCTTTTTCAGTTTCAAACAAGTTGATGACGGAAGTATCAAAATCATTCAACAACTCGCGAAATACTGGAATATTACTGCAGATAACAATCCCTCCGGCCGCAATAGCCTCTAACAGCGGTATTCCGAATCCTTCATGGCGCGAAGGAACGACAAAGATAGAACTGCTGTTACGCATGCGTATGAGTTCTTCATTGCTTATTCGAGAGTGGAAGCTTACGCGCTCCAAGTCCGATTTAACCTGCTGCAATCTAGCGACGGAAGGCATAGGTTCATTCGTTACAACCGCCAATGAGCACCCTGTCGATTGCGGACTAGTGCAAAACTCCATCCACGCATCAAGGAGAATGTCAATACCTTTATAACTACGGAAATTCCCGACAAACAACACCTGCTTTCCAACTAGGTACGACGAATGCTGATCAACGTTTACGGTAATGCCGTTATGAACTACAACAACCTTCTTTGCCTTAGCATACAACCGATTGAATGATTGTCTAATCGCTTCGCTTGGAGTAATCACTACGCTAGCCCGCAAAAAAGACAATTCGGAGAGGATGCGAAAAAACATGCGTGCAAGAGGAGCCAGCATACCTTTCTTTGTAAAGAAATTGTTATCAAAGACAGAAAATAGATCGTGACAAACGAATACCCTAATCTTCGGCAGAAGAGCCAAAACAGGAAGAAACGAGTGAGCAGAAAAAAATATTTTAGGGCGATAACGCAAAACCAACAACGATACCCATAGATCAGAAAATGGATTGAATCTCGAAAGATGTCGACTACAAACGACTTTTCTGATTGGCACAGGAATCAATGAAGCAGCATCAGCATTAACAATAGCTATTACTTCGTATTTATCCTGAAATTCCTCTAAATAATTCTCTGCGACATTACGAACACCACAAGGCTTGCAGGTAACAGCGCGAGCATCAAAAAGCATGACAGGTTTATTCATTGCAATGATCTCAATACATTTCAGAAATATCACCGAATCCAGCTATTTCTTCTGCCAAGAATACGGAACAATGACACTAAGTTATCTAGCATAGCGGCAAGACCTAGCCGGCACAGGTAATCACCTAACCACCTAGTCAGCTTCAGAATTTTCGGCTCAGAGCGAAATAATCTGGGATATCTGAAGGGATTTGTGCTGAGCCTTTCGCAAACAAAGATTTCTCCCTGCTTGACTTTGAAAACATTTCGTTTGACAGAATAGCGTCGCGAATGAATAGGAATTTTGCGATTAAAGTTAGATGCAATCGCGGATGAGGCAATTGTAGCTGCAACAGTCGCAATCTCTGCTGCAATCTTGTTATAAGCATCCTTGTAAGGACGTAATTGTTTTATTAATTCATCATCAAGACGAAGCGTAGAAAATTTTGATAAAAACTTCCCACATTCTAATCGGGAATTAAGGTCAAAGCCACTTAGATGGAGAAACACAGTATTTTCATTAAGCCCACGTGCTTCTATATTCCAATAAGCAAGGTTGTAGCCCGGATCTCTAAGAATTTGGACATCTTTGAAAATAGCAGGAATCAAATCCAACCATTTTTGATCAACGAAAATACCTTCTTCCGGTTCTAAAAAACAGTAATGACGTGACTTATGAACTAGCCAGTTAACTACCTCGCGGCCAACACTTCCTGCAATGCCAAAGAATCCTGAATTGAATACACCAGTGCGACTCATCTGAAAATCTGACTCATCAGAAATGGGTGCGACCTGATGAGGCGTCAGCAAAGCGCCACTATAGTCTAGTGCAGCTATAGCCGCTAGCGGTTCAGCCAGGAAATACAGATCAGCATCACAATAAAATGTTTTCCGATTAAACCGAACAAGCAAATCGGACAGTGCAATGGACTTGAGAGAAGTATTAAACTCAAGATCATTCATTAATAAAGCATTATCTAAAATCTGCGCGTCAGCGAACTGATCAATAAATATGAACTCAACATCTTGATATTTATTTACTAAATCATGGCAGTTCTTTGCAGTCAGGTCAGACATGTAGACATGAAAGGAGTACTTGTCAGACAAACGCTGCAGGCTCCATATCATTGTCATTGCTTGTGACAGATATTTGCGAGAGCATACCGTGCAAATCGCAATAGGCTCAGTATTCAAGTAATTCTCCAGTAATTGTGATTAAAAATCACTCGACTGAAGTAACACTACGGGAAAATAAATGTTTCCGGATATTCAAGAATCCTTTTACATTTTTCTTAAATTCGGCCGGATCAATTATAATATCCAAGCTCTTTCTAATTATGTAACTTGGTCTAAGGTAAAATTTACGACGAGCTTCATCGCAGAAATTCACAATTTCCGACTCACTCAGACCAGTATCACTTTCCTTGAGAGTCATATTATGCATTCCCGACTCGGTTATCCACATTCTATACGGTTGTTTTTTCAACCGACCGGCATTTTTTTGCTCTTCATACGCAACTGTACCAGGGTAGACCTGTAATGGGAAAAACTGCACAGTGTCGAAATTATTCTTAAGAGCCCAATCCAAAGTAGCATTCAAGGTTTCGCGTGTGTCGCCTGGATTGCCAGCCATAAAACAACCGTGAATTTTAATATTAGCCTTTTTAGCAGCCTCTACAAATTTATCTGCATTTGTTTGCTTAATTCCTTTTTTAATATTATTGAGCACTTTTTGATTAATACTCTCAAACCCAACTACTATAAGGCGACATCCAGCCTTCTTCATTAAATTTAGAGTATCGAAATCTAAAGTCGCACGTGCTTCACAAGTCCAGGGAATTTTATTCTCATTCTTAATAAGCTCTCTGGCGACATCCGCTGCATGCTCAGAGAACATCGTAAAGGTGTCATCATCGATCAATACTTCTTTAACCTGAGGTAAATTTTCAGCTATCCATTTAAATTCGGCCGCAATATTCGCAGGCGATCGCGAGCGAAAATTACCAAACATTGTTTGAGGATATACGCAATACGTACATTTTGCATTGCATCCCCTACTTGTAAAAATTGAAATCATAGGGAATTTAACATGCCCATAATAATAATTTTCAATATTCAAATATTTTTTATATACTTTAGATGCGAAAGGCAAAGAATCCAAATCTTTTATATACTCCCTGTCCAGGTTTTCTATAATTTCACCTGTATCAGTATTTCGTACAGACAAGCCCAAACAATCTGTTAATGACTCACCATTTTTCATCCGGCGTACAACGTCAAGAATAGTCTCATCGTACTCTCTTCGTGCAATAAAATCTACCCAAGGATAATTGGTCAACGTTTCATGCGCTGTAGAGCTCGCATGTGTACCCACCAAACAAAGTAGTGTATTAGGTAGTAGATTTTTAATCGCTCGAGCAAAATCAGCATCGGCTTCAATGCTTGGCGTGGAAGTACCAATTACAACCAATTTCGGCTTCTCTTTTAGCACAGCTTCAACCGACTCATCAAAGCTCATGCGATCCGCAATACAGTCCAAAATTTTTGCCTTAAAACCATTGTCCTCAAGATACCCGCAAGCGTAAGCTAGCCAAGCGGGATAATATAAAGTTCCGCTTTTTGTTACAGCTGGACTGCGTGACTCCCGCGAGAAACCCGGAAGAAAGGGACCATTAATAAACATTGCATCCATGTCAAATCTCCAAAAAGTTCAAAATTAAAAAAAACGAAACTCAATTACTTTTAAATACAAACAATTAAATTGCATCATTTTGCACTAGCGAGCATTACCAAAAAAATTTTTCAATATTGTACAGTAACGCCCTAAACTAACCTTCAAAATTCTAGCTTCAGTTAAAAATCCAGCAATCAAGACAGCAACAATTGAAATGAAAGCACTAGAAATTGTTGAGAAATCAATGACCTCATCCCATAAGTTAATAATAAGATATGGGGACAGAATTGCAAGCCCGGCGAAGGAAGGTGTCAATCTCCAACCTTTTACGGAACTTGCCGAAACTACAACACCGAATACATACTGACCGAAAGCCGCAGCAAGTAGAATTAATGAGTATAGATTATTATTCAGTTTTGAAAGCAACATGTAGGCAATAAATGCAGCCACCAAGCTAGTTAGATTTTGAAAAAAAATCATTTCAAACCTACCCTCAACCTGAAAACGCAAATACGAGATGTGCGCAATGCAGTTTAAATATGAAGCCAATGAAATTATACCAACCTGTGAAAATATAAAATCAGCAACATTTACCGGCCGCATATAATTAATCATAGCCAATAAGGGCATCGTAAATGCGGCGATCACCAATGAAGAAATGCGCACAACTGAAGCATTCAAATCATACCTTTCCTTATCCTCCACTCGAGTCTCTACTAGATGCTGTTGGAATAGTGTGAATACTGGACTTAGTATATATGGCCCTATAAATACGAGCGTACATAAAAAAACATATTGGGCAAAATCGGTTGGAATAAGACCGACACCACTTGCTAACTTATCCAATTGAAAGCTGATCACCCCTAATCCAACAGCAATTACAGACATTAAGTCATCTCGCAGTCGCATCGCAGGAAATGTATTTTTTGCTTCCGTAGGGAGTGACGTCACGAAATCCAGGCGTTTTCTAATCAGCAAAACAGAGCTTATTATACCAATTGCTATATGACAAATCAAAAGATATGAAAATTCTTTGTAGCCAAATATAAACACGCAAAGAGTAGCAATCCACTTGAAAGAAGAGAAAAAATTTATGGCAATTTGGCCCCACAAACCCAATCCCAGAAGTACAAGGTTTATCCGACATGCATATTCAACGAGTCGAACGCCGAAAAAGATTCCAATTAATATAGAAGTAACTATTCCTTTATTCGAATCACCATCCGAATATAGGCCAAAAGCAACTCCAAAACCAGCGCCAACAATCAACACTCTATACAATACTAACTGGTCTTTACGCGAAATTACCACTCTCTCTCTAATTGAAAGTGATTTAAAATTTCTAAAAATTAAGGTTCCGAGAGAAGCCTCGAAAAGCGTACTCCATGAAAGTAAAACCAGGAGCGTTGCCAATTGCACTGAATACGATGTATCAGCAGCACCTCGCAGATAGGCGATAGCCGTAAACATAAGCGCTAAAGCAGCGCCCATCGCCAAATACTGAATGAATATGCGACGCATTGAAACTAGAGTAATTGCATTAACAGCCCCAGACCTTCCAAGGTGCGCACCCGCTTTGCCAAAGTTCTTCAAGATGAGTTTTGTCACGCAAAGTATCCATCGGCTGCCAAAAACCTTCGTGCGGGTACGCTGCCAATTGATTTTCTTCTGCCAATTTCTCCAACGGTTCACGCTCCCAAATGGTCTTGTCGTCCTTGATGTATTCAATTACCTTAGGGGACAAAACAAAAAATCCTCCATTTATCATTCCACCGTCGCCTTTCGGTTTTTCAATAAAACTAGTAATCTTATGTCCCACAACCTCCAAAGCTCCAAACCGTCCCGGTGGAACGGTCGCAGTCAAAGTTGCTTTAACGTTTTGTGCCTTATGGAAAGCAATTAATTCGGAAATATTTATATTTCCCACACCATCACCATAAGTCATGCAAAAAAATTCTTCGTCTTTAACGTAATTTGCGATACGCTTAACACGACCACCAGTCATAGTCTCATCACCAGTATCGACCAAGGTGACGCGCCAGGGCTCTGCGCTTCGATGGTGAACTTCCATACTATTCTTACTCATGTCGAAAGTGACGTCAGACATGTGTAAAAAGTAATTGGCGAAATACTCTTTTATGACGTAGCCCTTGTAACCGCAGCAGATGATGAAGTCATTTATGCCATGGTGGGAATAGGTCTTCAGGATATGCCACAAAATGGGCTTGCCGCCGATCTCTATCATCGGCTTAGGACGTGTTGTAGTTTCTTCAGATATGCGTGTGCCAAGGCCCCCCGCAAGAATAACTGCTTTCATCAAAAGACCCCTTACAGTTCTGCTAGTGCCGTAAACACGTCAGGTATAGGATAGTGATGGTTGCCAACAAACAATCCGTTCCGATCAATGTGCTCGGCATTGTCCAGCTTTCCATGCACTTCTGAGTCGAAATATCTCACCACTTCGTTTTTTGCAAAATTACCCGCCACAATGGGACGGCATTCAAAACCAAGTATTTCTAACTTTGATACCAAGTCTTTTCGAATCACCTGACTGCCCGGACGCAGAACTAAACTGAATCCAAACCAGCTGCTTTCACCAATCTCCTTTTGGATGATTATGTCAGGGTGGTTACTCAACGCCTCTTGGAGTAGCTTTCCATTTTTTCGCCGTTCTTCAACTATTATCGGCAAGCGTTTGACCTGCTCGATCCCGAGGGCACCCTCAATTTCTAGTGGGCGCAAGTTGTATCCCGGTAGTACGAAGCGAAATGACTCTTCAAACGGGTCATCACTTTTGTCACTACAAACATAGTTTTGCTTGGGTAGATTACGCGTCCAACCGTGTGCCCTAAGTGACAATAAAATTTGATATATTTCTTCGTCGTCACTCACGATTAAGCCACCCTCCATAGTAGAAATGTGATGACTAAAAAAGGTGCTAAAACTTCCCATCACACCAAAGGTTCCGGCCTTTTTTCCCCTGAAGGTAGCACCTAGAGATTCGCAGTTGTCCTCCATCAAAACTATGTTGCGCCCACCGATGATTTTTTGGATGCGATCAAAATCATTCGGATTGCCGAGCAAGTTAACTGCCATGATTGCGCGGGTTTTGTCAGTTACGGCTTGTTCCAGCTGGTCTAGGTCATAGTTCAGGGTGTACAAGTCGATATCGACGAACTTGATCTTCAGACCATATTGATACAGCGGGTAGTAGGTTGTGCTCCAAGACACAGCTGGCACGATGACTTCATCACCACGCTGCAGTTTCAACTTTGAATTTTTGGTGTAGAACAGAGCCGCAACCATGAGCAGATTGGCGGAAGAACCGGAGTTCACCATCACGCAATGCTGGCTGCCAATGTATTTGGCGAAGTCACGCTCAAATGCTTGTACGTTGGCACCCATGCTGTACATGCCCGATGCTATGACGCGCTGCATGGCGTCAATCTCTTCCTGGCCCCAAGAGGAGGTAGCTAATGGAAACTTAACACTCATTGCTGAAATTCCTTTAGGTAGTAGCTGTATGTTTTTTCGATACCATCTCGCAGTTCGTGGCGTGCTGACCAACCCCAGTTTGTTTGAAGCTCCACGCTGACGAGTTTGCGCGCCATGCCGACTGGCTTACCTAAGTCATGCGCAAAGCCTCCAACATAGCCGATCACCTCAGCCGCGGCTTGGTAGTAATCATTGATAGTGTGGTCATGCCCCAAGCCAACGTTCATGTAGTTGGGCAAGGTGTCAAAGCTGCTAACGGCGCGCACGATCGCATCAGACAAATCACCCGCATACATAAACTCGCGGCGTGCCGTGCCGTCGCCCCAAATCTCCACCAACTCCTGCCCACTTTGTTTAGCTTGATGAATTTTGTGAATGATTGCCGGTATCAGGTGCGAATGAGCGGGGTCGAATTTATCGTACCGACCATAGATGTTGCATGGGATCAGCGTCTTGTACTGATAACTCGAGTCCTCACGCATGATGTATTCGCAAAGGCGTGCGGTCACAACCTTGGCAAGGGCGTAGCCTTCGTTGGTTGGCTCTAACTCACCCTTGAGCACCATTTCCTCCTTCAGCGGTTCGGAATGGTTTCGTGGGTACATGCAGGAGCTGCCCAAATTAATCAAGCGCTTGACGCCTGCTTGCTGAGACGCCCAAACTATATTGCGCCCCATATCGAGGTTGGCCAACAAAAAATCAACAGGCTCTCGCATGTTGGCCTGAATGCCACCCACCTTGCCAGCCGCATGAATCACAACGTCTGGTTTGTTAGCTTGCAAATAGGCTTGCAAAGCTGCGAAATCGCACAGATCAAGTTCGCTCCGGCGAGGAGCGAGAACATCAAAATCTCCGATAGAGCTGTGCTCCAGCAGGTTACGACCAACCATGCCGGCGCTGCCGGTAACCAGAATTCGTAGTTTGCCCATTCGATTGATCTAGTTTTATTCGGTGGCATTAAAAACGGAGTAACCGTGCTGCTTAAGCAATGCATGTTGCTTTGCTTGAGCAAGGTCATGAGCCACCATCTCCTGGCACATTTGCTGAACCGTGATTTCAGGCACCCAGCCCAGTTTTTGTTTGGCTTTGCTTGGGTCACCCAAAAGGGTTTCCACCTCCGTAGGGCGGAAGTAGCGCGGATCAACTTTGACGATGATGTCGCCCACCTTCAAGCCTGGGGCGTTGTCACCAACAATGTTAGCGACGGTGGCACGCTCGTCAGCTCCTTGACCTTCAAAGTGGAGGGTAATGCCCAATTCTTGAGCAGACCACTGGATGAACTGGCGTACGCTGTATTGCACGCCAGTGGCAATAACGAAGTCTTCCGGCTGGTCTTGCTGCAGCATCATCCACTGCATGCGCACATAGTCTTTGGCGTGGCCCCAGTCGCGCAGGGCATCGAGGTTGCCCATGTACATGCAAGCTTCCAAGCCTTGCGCCATGTTGGCTAAGCCGCGGGTGATCTTGCGAGTGACGAAGGTTTCACCACGGCGCGGGCTTTCGTGGTTGAACAAAATGCCGTTGCAAGCGTACATACCGTAGGCTTCCCGGTAGTTGACCGTGATCCAGTAGGCATAGAGTTTGGCTACGGCGTAGGGGCTGCGCGGGTAAAACGGGGTGGTTTCTTTTTGCGGGATTTCTTGCACCAAGCCGTAAAGTTCACTGGTAGAGGCTTGGTAGTAGCGGGTTTTCTTTTCCAGACCGAGGATGCGGATAGCTTCCAGAATGCGCAAGGTGCCCATCCCGTCTACATCTGCGGTGTACTCCGGCGACTCGAAGCTGACTGCTACATGGCTTTGTGCACCCAAGTTATAGATTTCGTCTGGTTGGATTTGCTGAATGATGCGTGTCAGGTTACTGCTGTCACTCAAGTCACCATAGTGCAAGTTGAAACTTGCATTTTCGATGTGCGGGTCTTGGAAGATGTGATCAACCCGCTGAGTATTAAAAGAACTGGCGCGACGTTTAATGCCGTGCACGATGTAGCCTTTTTCCAGCAGAAATTCAGCTAGGTAAGAACCGTCTTGTCCTGTAATACCTGTGATGAGGGCGACTTTTTGTTTCATGGGTAGTTTTTTAATTCAGGTAATAAATTACCGCGTTGGCCTGCAACGTAGATTAAGGACTCGGGGCTCATTTAGCTCACTCTGCCATAGGTGTCTTCAAACCGGACGATGTCGTCTTCACCCAAATAACTGCCCGATTGCACTTCGATGATTTCGAGGGGAATGCTGCCTGGGTTCGCTAAGCGGTGTACCTCACCCAATGGGATGTAAGTGGACTGGTTTTCGGTCAAGGTGAGTATTTTGTCGCCGTTGGTGATTTCAGCGGTACCAGTGACCACAATCCAGTGCTCAGCACGGTGGTGGTGTTTTTGCAGGCTCAGGCTGGCTTTGGGCTTGACCTGAATGCGCTTGACCTTGAAGCGGCCGCCTTCGTCGATGCTGTCATACCAGCCCCAGGGGCGGTGCACTTTCCGATGCAGGGTGTGTTCTTCGCGCTTTTGCGCTGTGAGCTGGCTGACGATGTGTTTCACGTCTTGACTGTTGGCCTTGCTGGCCACCAGCACGGCGTCTGCCGTTTCCACCACCACCAAATCACTCACGCCTACCAGCGACACCAGGCGGCTGCTGGCGTGCACAAGTGTGTTGTGGCTGCCGGTGTGCAGCACGTCGCCCACATGGGCATTTCCATGTTCATCTTTGGGCTGGACTTGCCACACCGCATCCCATGCACCCAGGTCGCTCCAACCCGCATCCAGCGGCACCATCTGGATGGGGAATGCACTTCCAGGGCAGTGTTCCATGACTGCGTAGTCCACCGACTCGGAGGGGATGGCTTCAAATTCGGCTTTGCCGGGCCGCACAAAGGCGCCGTCTGTTTTACGGGCATCCCAGGCGGTGCGGGTTGCTTGCAGGATGGCAGGGGCGAACTGCTCGATGGCCGCCAGCCAAACCGAGGCTTTGAGCACGAACATGCCAGCGTTCCAGTAGTAGCCGCCTTCGCTCAGGTAGCGCTGTGCGGTGGACAGGTCGGGCTTTTCTACGAAGGCTTGAACAGTCAGTGGCTGGATTGCCGCGTCGCTGCGCTCCTCGCAATGACGGGCTACCTGGATGTAGCCGTAGCCGGTTTCGGGTTTGTCGGGGGTCACACCCAAGATGACGATGTTGCCTTGTTCAGCTTGGGCAATGGCTTGTTGCACGGCGGCGGTGAATGCCGCGGGATTTGCAATGGTTTGATCAGCGGGGGTGACGGCCAGCACGGGGTCTTGGCCGTTTTGCACGGCGGCCAAGGCCGCAAGGGTAAGTGCCGGGGCGGTATTGCGGCCCATGGGCTCCAGCAAGGCGCTGCCCAAGGCAATGCCCACTTCGCGCAGTTGCTCTGACGCCAAAAAGCGGTGTTCTTCACCGCTCACGATGACGGGGGTTGCGACTTGAATGTAGTCGTTACCCATGGCGACCAGCCTTCGGGCCGCTTGCTGAAACAGGCTTTCGTTACCAGTGAGGCAAAGAAACTGCTTAGGGAAACCTGTGCGCGACAACGGCCACAAGCGGGTGCCTGAGCCACCGCAGAGGATGACGGGGTTGACTTGAATCATGCGTTTTGGACTTTCTGGCCGTCGGTATCCAGGCTGTTCATCTCGACTTTGAGCGCTTCAATTTCGGCCTGAAGATGCTCATACTCGGTCATCTTTCGCTTCAAAAAGCGGCCAGCAAGCATGGCCTTTTCGGCAATGCCCTGGGGCGTGAGCACATAGATATAGCCAAACTTGTTTTTGCTCTGGCTGAAGTTATGCACCTTCACCCAGCCCTTGTCGATGAGCGCTTTCAGGCAATAGTTGAGTCCACTGGTGCTGATGCCTAGCCTTTCAGCGATCTCACGCTGCGTCATGTCGGGGTTGTCTTGCAGCATGCGCAAGACACGGAAGTAAGTATCTTCCTGGAGCTGAGATCGACGACTGGTCATGTGGAGGGGGTTTTGGCCACGCTACCGACATGCCGTGTCACGATCGGCAAGCGCGCTAGGGGCTGTTCCGGTGAGGAACGTTTGTGCGAATTCGCATGATTGTAGATTCCATCAGATGAGTTTTCGATGACATGGGCAAAATATTTATCGAAAACATTAAGGTTATGACACTTCGCTGACGTCTGCTGGCGTCGTTTCGGCCTGCTGTTGGACGGCTTCTTCCATGCTGACCGTGTTCACCACCAGCTCAAACTGCTCCAGGATCTCGGGCTCGTGGCGTTGGATATAGCTGTTGACAGCCTCGTTGGACAACAGCTTGGTCAAGTAGCCCTTGGCTACCACCAGGTTGAGCAGGTCTGAACCGTAGTTCTGTTCGGCGTCTTTGTACTGGGTCTGGACCTGGCTCATTTCCTTCTCGAGTTTGACGATCTGCTCAATGGGCGACGTCTTGTCACGCTCGGCGGGCTTTAGGTCGGCCCGCTGCTCGGGCGGCGTGGCTTTGAGCAAGGCTTCGGCGTGGGCCACGGTGATGGTGTTGCTGGTGACCATAAGCTCTACCGCCTCCACCTGCCGGGCTGCTTTCATGTTACGCAGGATGCGAGTGACGTCAGGGGTAAATTGCTTGTCTTGCAGCAGGTCAATGGCTTCCGGGCAAATGCCTTCGAGCAGGTTGATGCGGCGGTTGATGGAGCTGAGGTTGACGTTGAAGGCCCTGGCCAAGCGCTCGCGGCTGACGCCCCGGTCGATGGCGCGGCGCAGCATGTAGTGCTCTTGCACGGTGGACAGCCGGTTGATCCGATGGTTGTATGAGAAGGTTTCGTCGTCCTTGGCCATGAGGCAGGGCGCCGTTTCCATGCCCAGCTCTTTGAGGGCCAGCACGCGCAAGTGACCATCGAGCAGCAAGAATTCTGATTTTTTGGGATCGGGCTGGATGACGGAGAGGGGTTCGATCAACCCGATTTCGTGAATGGACGAGACCACCTGCTTGTATTTGCGGGTGCTCATAGTGCCATCCATGATCTTTTTGCTGGGCAGTAAGTGGTCCAGCGGCACCTGGTAGGTTTCCAGGTCAAAGCCCAGCAAGGTGTTGAGGGGTTGCTTGGGCAGGTCTGGCCCACCCTCCCCTTCTGTCTGACTGGCGGGGTGGTAAATGCCAGGGTACATCTCGGCAATTTTGGGTTGGGCGTTGCTGCTGGGGTTCATACGGGGGCTCCTTCAAGGTGGGTGATGCGCTCGGCCAGGTACTTGGGCAGGGTGTCCAGCCCTTCGGCGCGCAGCAGGGTGACGAAGTTTTCGTCGGCAAAGAGTTTTTTGAGGCCCTGCACCACCAGCAGCAGGCGCTGATGGGCATGCTCGGCTTTGAGGACCATCTTTCGTTGGCGCTCGACCTCTTTTTGGTAGGTGCGCACCAAGCTGTAGCTGGAGGTGGGTGGTTTGATCTGCGCTGCATTGGGAGAAGACGGGCCGAGCTGCTGGCGTTTTTCGATCAGGCGCTTGGCCTCGATGATCTGGCGGCCTTTGAGTTGGCCGTTTTCGTAGGCCTCTTGCAGCAAGTCACCCAGGTTGGAGCTGCCTCCCTCGCCCTGCCCCTCGCCATTTCCGTGGGTGTTGTTTGGGTCATTGGCGCTGGCCCGGGCAATTTCCAGGGCGGTGGTGAGCGGGATGGAACCGCGCTGCACCCCTTCGATCAGGCGCTCTTCGCCCTGCTCCAGCAAAAAGACGATGTCGCGCACGTATTTGGGTGACAGGCCCGTCTTCTGGATGATGACGTCCGCTGAGTAGCCCCGATTTCGCAGGAGCTCGATGTCGGCCAGGATTTCCAACGGTCGGTAACCCCGGCGGGCGATGTTTTCAGCCAGGCTCATGATGAAGGCGTCTTCATCGCTCACATCCACCACCAGGGCTGGGATGTGCGTCTCGCCAAGGATGCGGAAGGCGTTCAGTCGCCCTTCCCCACAGACGAGCACGTATTTGGGCTGGCCGTCTTCACCAGCCCGCTCGGCCACGGTGATGGGCTTTTTGAGGCCGATGAGCTGGATGCTCTCGACGATCTCCTCAAAGACCTTCATGTTGCGGTCGCGGGAGTTGAGCACCTCGATGCGCGCAATGGGCACCAGGGTCACGTTTTCTGGGGTGTCAGTCATCATGACGGCCTCCGCAATTTTGGGTTTTGGGTGGTGCTGTGCATGGGTTGAGTCCTTTCAGGGTGGTGGAGGGGGTTTAAAACTTGCGCTGCAACCGTTCGCGCTCTGACATGCCGTAAAAGAAGTTCAGGTCGTCAAACCGGAAGCACTCAAAGTTGGCACTGTTGCGGTTACAGACCCGGATTTCCTGGTCGGGCAGGTCCAGACGCGGCAAGAGGTAGTAGTCGAGCTCGTTGGTGTTGTGCACATCCAGTCGCACCGCGACCGTGAGGTCGGGGTTGAAGCGCTCGGTGTCAAACCGGATGCGCCAGCGTTGCTGGCCATTGGGCAGGGTTTGGCAGCGGGCCAGCACCAGGCTGATGACCAGCTCGTCGTTGAGGGTCAGCAGGTCGGTTTTGCCGTCTCGGCGTACGCTGCCGCCCAGCTCGGCTATGGTCTCTTCGGTGCGGCGGACGATCTCGGGATGCAATTGCCGTAGCCGCCGGTTGACTTCAATGAAGCCCTGATCGCGCGAGGAGTGAAACCCCACCAGCTCGTAGGCTCGGCTGAGGCTGCCAAAGCGCTGGGCGAAGGTGATAGCGCACGGCAGTCCAGGGGCCTGATTAATGATGACGCCTGACAAGGTGCCGCATTCGGCATACAGGCGCTTGAGGTGGAACAGCAGTTCTTCGTCGCTGTAGCGGCGGGTGCGCTCGGCCAGCACCTCTTGGGCTTTGAGGAAGGTGTCCAGCGGCACGATGCCTTCAAAAGCACCCTCCTTGCGGATCCACATGGGCGGCGGGTTGTTGACATGCTTCTTCTTGAGCTTGAAGGAATGGCGGTTGTAGACGTTGTTGCCGATGTATTTCTCGTTGGTGAGCACCTGGCGCACGGTGCTGTAGGTCCAGGGTCGCTGGTAGTCGGTGCGGATGCCTTGGGCGTTGAGCCGTTTGGCGATTTCAGCCAGGGGCATGTCGTCCTGGATGAACCAGGCGAACATCTGCAAGACCGTGGCCACCTCATGATCAGGGCCGGGCATGAGGATGACGCGGTCGGTCTGCAGGCTCTTATGCTCGCCGTTCTTAAGCTCGCCTTTGATGGCGCCGGTCTGGTCGATCAATACCCGGCGCAGGCCGTAGCCTGCAGGGCCGCCTTGGCGAAAGCCCAATTCGATGAGCCTGCACTGCCCGGCAAAGACCTTGGCCGACAGCTCTCGGCTGTATTCACCGGCCATGGCACGCTTGACGCCTTTGACGATGGTGGACACTGGCGAGCCGTCGTTTTCAAACTGCTCGGCCACGTAGGCGACGTGGATGTTCTTACGCTTGCAGATGTATTCGTAATAGGCCGATTCGTCTGCATCCTGAAACCGTCCCCAGCGGCTGACGTCGTAGACCAGGATGAGGTTGAAGTCGGTGTTGCCGGATTCGACATCGGCAATGAGCTTTTGCAGAGAGGCTCGGCCGTCGATGGAGAGGCCGCTTTTGCCTTCGTCGGCATAGGTGCGCACGATCTCTATGCCGCGCCGGTCAGCGTATTCTTGGATCTTGTCGGCCTGGTTGTGGGTGGAGTACTGCTGATGCTCGGTGGACATGCGCACGTACTGCGCGGCGCGGAATGTTTTGGGTGGATCTTCTGGGGTCATGTGGACTTGTGGACTGCTGGGTTCT
>JACCDX010732196.1_pt1 | contig 49249 bp, 86 predicted proteins | sample 7449681 | NCBI WGS metagenome assembly JACCDX01 (sample SAMN15323450, study PRJNA562643) | freshwater metagenome | isolation source: river surface water | place: USA:Blue River Watershed | collected 2017-08-18
AATTTGAATTGACAACGATTTATTCGTATCAGAAAATTTCCTAGATGAAGCGACATTCGTTTCTAACGGAGAGCTTGCAGTAGCCTAATATTGCAAATGGTGGTATATTCCACTGAATAATGGTAAACCATTGATGGTAGTAATCTACTAGTGGGGCCAAAACCACTATAAAAGTAAGGAAAATTTCGGATGGTTAGAAAACTATGTCCTAAACATGTAGAAAGCATTGAAGAATATTTAACACATGGGTTCGATTCCCATTATCTCCACTTAGAAATAATTCATTCTCAAATACGCCACGAGAAATGAAAATTATAACCCTTAGTAAGTCGCTTTACTAAGGGTTTTTTTTATTTTTGACATATTTATAATAAAAAAAATATGAAAGATTTAAAAAAATTTTTATTAAAAGCTTTTAGTTCTAAAAGTGAAGTATCAAGCAAAAGATTTATTGCTTTTTTGGCGTTTATAATGATGGCTATTGGATTCCTTTCAAACCTATATTTTGGGTATAAAGTCGAGGAACATATGTATAAATCAATGGAATGGATTGTTGAAATAGGTATGGGTGCAATTCTTTTAGAAAGATTTAGTGGTAAGAAAGAAGAAGATAAGAAAGATGAACCACAACCAACAGCTAGTGGTAATACTCAAACACAAATAGTTGACACGCCAACTGGACAAGACCCAATAAATTAAAAAAAAAAAGGGCTTAAATAGCCCTTTTAAATTATCCAGCAACACATTATTTACTAGGTGGTGGTGGTGGTGTAGTCGTTTTTGGTTTTCCGCAGCCGCATCCCATGACTTTAAAATATTAAATTAATTGTTATTTTTATATAAATATTGACTAATAATGAAATTATTCATATATTTGAATATGTTTAAGACAAAATATAATGTAACATTACTAGATAGTAAATGGAATCCGATTAAAAATAATATTATTTTTAATGTTATACCTAGAAAATACGAATACATTTATTATATAGACAGGTATTACCATGTTATCAATGTAATTCATAATATTGGAAAAAAACATGGTATAATAATAATCGTTGAAGAATTAATAAATGAAACGATTGATATTCAACAAAGTAAAAAATTAATTTAAAATTAATTGATAAATTAGTTGACAAAATATAACTTTATTAGTATATTTGCAATATAATTTAAAACGTTCTTTAACTTATTAAAAATTTTATCAAAAAAGATGGATTCAGCAACTAAAAAACATCTTCAAACTATAAGACGTTTAGTTGGTATGTTAGATATGTGAAAGCGTAAACTAACAACGGAATTAAGCAAAATTGGTTAGGTTTCCAACTAAAACAAAAATCACGTCATAACCACCCCAAAAGGTGCAAGTAGGATGTAGTCGAAGAACAGTAAACTCTCGCCAAAGCGTAGCCGAAGACGTAAAAAGGGTTAATCCGTTGGGATGAAAAAAGCAAACAACCATCTTGTGATAAACTTATTGGCAGAAAGAATCTTTTCAGCAATTAAAACTATCTATTATTCAAAACATAAAAAAAAAAATAGATTCTGGCCAAACTTATCGCTATAAACACAAGGGAAGTGCGGCTACCGTGGGGGTAGAGGGTAAAAGGTTCGAGTCCTTTATAGCGGTCAAAAAACATTAAAACCCATCTATATGATGGGTTTTTTTATTTGCATATATAAATAATTTTTAGTAAATTTGTATTAAATGACGATATTAGCAATATTTGTATTTTTGTTAGTTATCGTATTTTCGATAAAAAGCAGAATTAAAAATAGAAAAAAATGGTGAAAAAATTAACTAGTAAAAATTTAGAGTTATTTATTAACACCTATAAAACAAAACATAAAGAAGGTTTTACTGGTCATGAAATTGTGTCTATATTAGAAAAATATAAAATAGATAAACCCAAATTTTATGATGCTTTAGGTGTTAATACATGTATGATGATAGATGGTGAAATAATTACATATCATTGTGATGTTGAAAAAGGTTTAAGGTGTGTTATTGAAGACCGTGACCAAAATATTTTAGAATGGGATTAAACATAAATATAATATGGAAGGAATAGGACAAAATATAATTAGAAAAATTAGAGAAGATGCAAATCGTTTTTTTATGAAAAAGAATAATAAACCTAAGTTACTAATAATAGGTAACATGAGACATGGGAAAGATTCGTTAGCTGAAATCTTTAATGAAGAATTTGGTTATACATTTGAGTCTTCATCTCAATCAGCAGCAAATATTTTTCTATATGACTTATTAAAAGACAAATATGGTTATAAAACGCCAGAAGAATGTTTTGAAGATAGGGTAAACCATAGACAAGAATGGTATGAAGCTATTTGTGACTATAATAAAGAAGATAGGGCTAAATTAGCTAAAGGGATTCTTAAACGTTCTGATTGTTATGTTGGAATGCGTGACAGAGATGAAATAGAAGAATGTTTAAGACAAGGTATTTTTGATTTAGTTATTTGGGTTGATGCGTCTGAAAGACTACCAAACGAAGATGCTAGTTCATTCAATATTGATAGAACATGTGCTGATATTGTTATCGAAAACAATGGAACTTATGAACAATTTAAAGAAAAAGCGATAAGATTAGGAAAAACTTTATTTAATTAAAACTATGGGAAAAAAAATTAAAATTTACCAAACAGAACAATTTACAACTTATGTTGTTAGAGATTCAATAACTATTGATTTAGACGATTATCCAGAATTAAAAGAAATGGATAATAATGAGATTATGGATTATTTAATTAGCAATTCGTCTGAAATGAAACCTCAAAATGACAAATATTATATTTCATTATCTGATGAGTTATCACAAATGGATGTTTTAAATGATAAAATATATGACGAAGATTATTCATATATAGTTGAAGACCTTAAAAAATAATATGAGTTATCAAGGTAAAAGAAAAAACCAAGTAATGTTTTCTGAACAAGCTGTTTTTTACAGTATAATAGGTGTTTTAGCGTTACTATTAATTATAATAATAAGTAAATAAATTAAAATTACTTGACAATAAAAAAAAATAATAGTATATTTACTAAAATAAATTTAATTTAAATAAAAAAAACATGACAGTAACAGAAAACAGTAATGTTAAAGTGCATTACACAGGAAGATTAGAGGATAACACAGTTTTTGATTCATCAGAAGGTAGAGACCCATTAGCAGTTGAATTAGGAAAAGGATTGTTAATACCTGGCTTTGAGAAAGGATTACATGGTTTAAAGGTTGGTGAGAAGAAAACAATTACTATACCATCATCTGAGGCTTACGGACCAGTTAGAAATGAGATGACTCAAGAAGTTGATAAACAATACGTTCCAGAAGGAGTTCAAGTTGGTCAACAATTAACAGCTGAAGGCCCACAAGGTCCAATGGTTGTAACAGTGGCTGAAGTAAAAGAAAATAGTGTTGTTTTAGATGGTAACCATCCATTAGCTGGAAAAGATTTAATCTTCGATTTAGAGGTAGTTGAAGTAGCTTAATCTAATATTAAAAACATTTAAACCCAGATGATAAATCTGGGTTTTTTTGTTTTAAATAATATTTATTAGTATGAAGAAATTTATCAAACAACTATTAAGAGAAACTATATTAAGTGAAGAATTTTCTAATGGTATTTTATATGGGTATCATGTAACATCTTTAAAAAATTGGGAAAACATAAAAAAAAATGGATTGATTGTTGGTGGTAGGGCTATGCAAGGTAAAGGTCTTTATGCATTTTATGATTACGACCATGCTATTAGATATGGAAATAAAGGTGAGATAAATGACCCTATAATCATTAAATTTGAAGTGACTAATCCTAAAAGATTCATCATTTTAAATATGAATATAGCAAAAGAAATTTTTGGTTCAGAAGAATATCATTTAGAAAATCAAATAGAACAATATTTTTACGGTGGATTTAATACTTTTTATGAAGAAGTATCTGAAGTTAACCCTAATATGTCAATTGATGATTTAAAAAAGGTTTTATTTGAAATAGAAACTAATAATACTGAAATGAAACAAAGAACATTTGTGTTTTCATTGATACCTAGTACCCTAAATGATAAACTAAATATTATTTGGAATGGTAATTATGGTTTAGAATATAGAATCAATAGTTTAAATTTAGTAAAAGTTTTAGGTTATCAAAATCTTAAAGATAAATCCGAAGTAAACATATCAATATTTGATAAAATTCCAGATACTGAAGAATTTAAACCATTAATAGAGTTTTTAAAATCTGCACCATCATTGGACACTATTGGTAAGGCATATAATTTTGTTGATAATAAACTGGATACAGTTAGAAATAATAAAGAATGGGACTATTACAATAAAATTTATGATTTATTTGCTAAGATAAAATAAAATCACTACATTTGTAAAATGGAAAAAAGAATTAAATTTGATATACCGATACCAGAAGATATTTTACAAATAAAAAATATATTTAAAAAGAACGGATACAAGTTATACGTTGTTGGGGGTGCTGTGCGTGATGCGTTGTTAGGTAAAACACCTAAAGATTACGATTTAGCTACTGATGCGGTGCCAGACAAAGTTGAAGATATGATGTCTCAAGATGGGTTAAAAACATTACCTACTGGTAAAGCTTTTGGTGTTATCAATGTGTTTACCGACATGGGTGAATATGAAATCGCAACATTTAGAGAAGATTTATCTGGTGGTAGAAGACCAGATGCTGTTAGTTTTACTGACATTGTTGGTGACGTTAAAAGACGTGACTTAACAATCAATGCATTATTTTACGATATTGATACACATGAAGTTGTTGACTTAGTTGGTGGTGTTGAAGACCTTAAAAATGGTGTTGTTAGAACTGTTGGTGCTGCTGAAGATAGATTTGGTGAAGATAGACTTAGGATACTAAGAGCAATTAGATTTGCTGGTAGATTTGGTGGTGATTTAGACCCAGCAACAGATGCAGCATTGAGAAAAGATGCTAGTCTTAAAGATATATCTGGTGAAAGAATTAGAGATGAATTTTTAAAAGGGATTAAATCAGCAAAATCTGTAAAAGCTTTTTTAAAAATGATTGATAAATACGGTTTGTTTGATTGGGTATTTAAAGGATTAAAAGTTGATAAACATTTTATCGAAGACAACGACCCAATTATTACTTTGGCTACATTGTTGAAACATAACAATATTGATGGATTGAGTAAACAATTAAACACATTGAAATACTCAATTGATGAAATAAAAGCTATTACATTTTTGGTTGGTTTATTAAAGTTATCACCAGAAACAGCTGTTGCGTTGAAAAAAGCGCAAAAACATTCTGGTGTAACACCAGAGCAAATTACCAAATTTGGTAAGACAGAAGGAATAAATAAAAAATTAATAGAAGCGTTTTTGAAATTTGGTTTAACAGTTACAGGACCAGAAGTTATGGATAAACTAGGGTTAAAACCAGGACCAGAATTGGGAAAAACAATACAAAGTATTGAAACTGATAACTTTAAAAAACTTTTATAAATATATTTATTTTTATTATAATAACATTATATTTAGTTTTATAATTTAAACTATGGCAAAATTTATAGCAATTTTTAATGATACAATCGATGAAATAGAAATCAACGGTTTTACAGTACTAACAGAAAAAGAAATGGAAGAATATGAGGATTTGGCTAACAGTATTAATTGGCCATTTACATATACTATCGGTGAGGATATGTTAGAGTTCTCTAGTGGTGATGATTTGTTATCAAAAATAGAATTTAGAGAAATATCAAATGATGAAGTTAAAGTGTTAAAAAAATTATTTAATAATGAGTTTGGTGTTTTTATAGGATTTGAATTTTTAGAAAACATTGTTGGTGAGGAAGAAGAAGAGTTTGATGAAAACGAAGAAGAAGATGATTATGATTCTTCTTATGATGATGAGGATTTTGATGACAATTATTAAAAACAACTTTTATTCTTTTATTCAAAATAAAATGAAAAAATTAATAGTAACCTTTTTAATGTTAATGACTTTTTTAAGTTATGGACAAATAATAATAAAAAATACTTATTTTACTATTAAACATGGAGAATTAACTTTTTATTTGGATAAAGATACAGCATCTTATGTTTCAGTTCAAACTGTTAAATATAAAGAAACACTTAAAATAGATGGTGTTAGAAGCGACAAATGGCATAAAGAAAAACCATTTGGACCATATAATAAAAACGCTTACAAACATAGTGGATATGATTTAGGTCACCTGACACCATCAAATATCACTTCATATGATGATAGTCTTAATTATCATTCTTTTAGTTTATTTAATCAAGCACCACAATTAGCTAGTTTTAATAGAGGTGGTTGGGCTCAATTAGAAGGTAAAATCGAGGAATTAATAAAATCAAGTAAAAATGATGCAACAATTGTTACTGGAGTATTATATGAATCCAATAATGTTGTGTATTTAAAGGGTTCTAGAATTAAAATACCATTTGTTTATTACAAAATATTGTATATTAAAGGAATAGAACTTCAAGCATGGATTGGTTCTAATAATAATGGATTAATTACAGTAACTGATGTTAAAAGTATCCTTGAAATAGCTAAAAAAAACGGTAATAGTCTTAATATTATAGTTAATAAATAAATTATTTGCTTAAACGATAATATTTATAATATGAATGAAAACGTTTATAAAAATAAGACTTAGAGAAGAAGTATTAAAAACCACAAATGAAGATTGGAAATCCAATTTAAAAGCTGGTGTCATTGGTGGTGCAATGGCTTTATCTTCTTTAGCTAGTAGTCCAGCCAAAGCACAAAATATTCAACAAAAGAATTCAACCCAAGTCACTCAAAATGTTTCTTCATCAGATTTTGATAAAACGACTTTAGATAGTTTATCATCTATTTTAAATACAAACGTGAACATTATTGATTTTAATGATTTCGATAAACTCAATAGTAAAGATGGTAAATTTGAACTAGACGGTGGTAAAAAACAAAAAATAAAAGATTATTATGTTGATATTCAAAATATCGATATTGTGAAAAAAAATAACAGTATTGTTGATGTAACACTTTTAGTTATGACCGTTTCAAATGAGTCAGAAACAATTGATATAGATTATGTTAAATCAACAGGTAAATTTAATGTGGTGTCTGTATCACCAGTTGATGTTGATTATAAAGATAAAGGTTTTACAAAAATATCTTTAGACAAATACACCAACGATAACAATATGGCTGGTTATACGATAAATAATAAGTTTATTAGTGATAGAAAAGAATTGGCTAAACATTTTATAAGTATTAAGAAATTACAATCAAATGATTTCAAAAAATTAATACAACATTTAGGCACATCTTATAAAAATTTAAAATAATAAATTGTAAAATTAACAAATAAGCCTTGACCAAAAATCAAGGCTTTTTTATACTTATAACTTATGGAAGAATTAGTCAGACCAATCGGAAAAATAAAAGAAAAAAAATTTAAAGAAAATTTTGATGCTATAATTGATGAGTATAAAGAAAAAGCAAAAAAAATGGGTTACAACGGTGACCTAAGATTTAAAAAAGAAAAAGGTAACATAGTAATTTTTGTTACAATAGATGGTGTTGTTAGCTCAGCTGGTTAGAGTGCTAGATTGTGATTCTAGAGGTCATGAGTTCGATTCCCGTGGTTCCAACCAGATGCAGATGTACCGAGCCAAGCTTATATCTTGGATATTCGTAGTGGTTGTTGAAAACGTGGGTTCAAGTCCCTCCATCTGTACAAAATAATACGGACATGTAGCTCAATGGCAGAGCAATCGGCTGTTAACCGATAGGTTGAAGGTTCGAGTCCTTCCATGTCCGCAACAAATAAAATTAATTGAATATTTATATATAAAAAATTATTATGTCAAAAGAAATGCGAGAACAAATTGATAAGTTTAAAATCTTCAACCAAACTATTAATGAAAATTATAGTGTTATTAATAAAGTTGTTTATCATGGAACGACAAATAATAATATAGATTTTATCCCACCAATTATAAATTTTGAAGATGAAGTTGGTGCCCATTTTGGTTCTACAATAGAACAAGCAGAAAATGCGATTAATAGACAAAATGAGTTATCAAATAGTGACGAAAAAGGTAAAATTTTAAAATATCAGATAAATATAAAAAACGCACTTAAAGTACCAGATATTGGAAGATGGTATCCTAATAGAGTATTTGATGAAATAATTGAACCTTCTAATCTAAAATATCCAAAAACTGAATTCCATAAAAGTTTTGGTGAAATAGAAATTACTAATAGGACAGCTGAAGATATTATAAAAATCTTCAACGATAATGGGTATGATGGGTTAGTATATGATAATATGTTTGAAGGTAATGGTCTTTCTTATGTTGTTTTTAGTGAACAACAAATTAAACAAATTAAATAACAACAAATATTCTTCGGTAGCTCAGAGGCAGAGCACTCCGCTGTTAACGGATAAGTCGGGATTTCGATATTCCCCCGAAGAGCAAAATTAAATGGCGATATCGCATAATGGTTATTACACTCGGCTCATATCCGTGGGAAGTAGGTTCAATTCCTTCTATCGCTACAACATGCACTTATCGTTCAACTGGATAGGACAATCGCCTACGAAGCGATAAATCGGAGTTCGAATCTCTGTAGGTGTACAATTGATAGTATGATTATATTTATATATAAAAAGTAATATGTGTAAATTAATTAGATGTAAAAAATGTGAGGATATTGTAAGATTGGTACACACAAAATGGAGAAAATGTGAATGTGGTGAATCTGGTGGACAATACAATGATGATTTAATGTCAGCAACTGTTGGTGGTGATTGTGAAGTTATTGGATTAAGAAATGATTATTTTGCTTTGAAACCTTTTAGTAAAGGAAGGGATAAAGAAGGGTTAGGTAACATTATTCAAGGTGAATACGAAGGTGATGTTCAAATACATCGAATTAAATCTGGTGATGGTCCTAAACTTAAAATGAAAATTGAAAAGTTAGATGATGAAAATAACAAAATAACTTTCACTGACGATAGAGTATACACTATTAATTTAAAAGGTGAAAAATCACCAAAAACTATTGAAATACCAATTAATCAAAATGGTCCTAGTTTCAAAGATGTTAAAAAAGATGATAGTAAAAAATCTATAAAAGAACATTTACGAAGACTGTTATAACTGCCCCTATCGTTCAACTGGATAGGACATGGCCCTTCTAAGGCCAGTATCGGAGTTCGAATCTCTGTAGGGGTACAATGGAGAGTAATCCTTGATGGCGATAGGGTCCGACTGCTAATCGTGACGTACCTCTTTTGGTATGGGGTTCGATTCCTCTGCTCTCCGCATATATTAATTAACCATTGTTAAAGCAATTAATTTATATGGTACAGAGGTGGATATTAAAACAAAAGGATTGTTGATTTTGATATATGATGATGGGTCAACTAAAAAAATATTTAATGAATAAAATTTGTTTTTTAGAAACATTATTCATACATTTGCAATATGAAAGAAAAGATTAGAGAAATTTTGAGAGAAAACACCGTTAAAAATATTTTAGGTGTTACAGTTACTAAACCGAATCAAGAACTAATAGTTATGCGTGGAATTCCAGGTTCTGGCAAATCTACAAAAGCAAAATCGTTGGTAGGTCAAGGTAAAATACACTCCACTGATGATGTTATCGAAGCTGGTGGTGATTACAATGAATTTTTTGCTAAAATGATAGCAAACAAAGATTTTACACCATTGAGCAAAGCGCACTCAACTAATTTGAAAAATGCTATGACATCAATGAAAGCTGGTGTGTCTCCAGTTATTATTGATAATACCAACATTAAACAAAATGAGTCAAAAGCTTATATTGTTGCTGCGTTGGAAATGGGATATGCCGATAATAATATAAAATTTGTTGATATTGGTACTGCTGGACTAGAAGCTGCTGAATTGGCTAAAAGAAATGCACATGGTGTCCCATTAGATAAGATAGAAATGATGATTGCTAGTCATACAGCACAAGGCCCATTGACATTACAAAGTGTTTTGGGTTCAAAAGACATGTACAAACAATCTGACGTTTTGTACTCTTGTGTATTGTTAGATAATCAATCTAAAAGTACTTTATTATCAATGGTTGGTGATAAAATACCAGAAGGGTGGAAAGTATTTGCACATCATATGACTATAAACATGGGTGAACTTAAAGACAAAGCTGAATTGGGTAAAGAAGTTATTTTGACAGTTGAAGAATTAGGTTTGTCAGACATGGCTATGGCTGTAAAAGTTAGTGGGTATCAAACTAAAAACGAAATACCTCATATTACAGTTGCTGTTAACCCAGAAGGTGGTAAACCAGTTATGAGTAACCAAATAACAAAATGGCAACCAATAAAAACATTTATAGTTAAAGGCGTTGTCACTGAAATCAAAAAAACTTAATTATTATGAAACAAGATATTAATATTTCAGCATGTGTTGTGCTTATAAATGAAGAAGGTTTAATTCTAGGTGTTTCTAGAAAAAATAACCATAATGATTTTGGTCTTGTTGGTGGTTCAATGGACCCAATTGATGGTAATGACCCAGTAAAAACAGCTATTAGAGAATGTAAAGAAGAAACTGGTTTAGATATAACTGATTTAAAATTAGTATTTGCTATCCATAAAGGTGGTAATATGGGTTTTACTTATTTAGCTAAATATTCTGGTGAAATAAACCATAATGAACCTCACGTTGTTAAATGGGTTCCGTTTCAAACATTAGTTAGAGGTAGTTTTGGTAGATATAATCAATTGGTTGCTGAATCACTAGATGATATGGATGTAGACTATGTGTATAGGTTATATAAAGGTAGTAATAATTAATTGCAACTTAAAATATAAAGTTGTATATTTGTAAAAAAAAAGTTTTATGGATAGTTTAAATAGACGCTTAGATTTAAGTGCAAAATTTATGCAGATGGGTCAAGCCCTAATCAAAGAAGGTAAAGATAATAAAACCTTTTCAGTAGCACAAACTGGGACTATACTCATTTTTATTAGTGGGTTATTATTAGGCGATGAAGATGATATTTACAAGTTTTCAGATTTATGTTCTATGTTTTCAGCTAGAAAAATATTGGATGGTTTAGAAGCTGAAGGTGGTGCTTTTTCTGATTTAATAAAAAGTGCTGGTGAAACAAAAAGTTACGATGAATTCATAAAAAGAATTAATGATTTAAAGAATGATACAAATGATGATAAAATAAATTAATTTTTATTTACTATCTTTGTTGTGTTAAAAAAATAGTTTTATGTTAAAAATACAAGAATATCTATTAGAACATGGGTTAGAAAAAACAATAGAAGATTTTAGTTTAAAAATAAAAGAATACGAACAAAAAATTTTATTGAAATACGACCAGTTGGTTTCACCAACGCTTATGTCATTTCCTGAGATACAAGATTGTCGTGGTATAATACTTGAAAAAGGTACTTGGAAAGTAATGTCGTTAGCTTTTAGAAAATTCTTTAACGCTGAAGAAAGTAACGCAGCAAAGATAGATTGGAACACCGCATCAGTTTTAGAAAAATTAGATGGTACTATGATACAAGTTTATTATGATTGGCATTATATGACATGGTATGCTGGTACTACTGGTACAGCTAACGGTGAGGGTGAGGTAAATAATAAAAATGGTACAACATTCAATCAATTATTTTGGGATACTTTGAATAATAAATATTCATTTAATGAATGTTTATTAAATAAAGATTATGTTTATGTTTTTGAATTAACAACTCCGTATAATATAGTAGTAAAACCACATGGTGAATCATCTGCAACTTTATTAACTGTTAGAAATAGAGAAACGTTACTTGAGTTATCAGGAAAAGATTTGGAAATGTGTGCTATATCAATTGGTGTGCCATTAGTTAAATCTTTTAATTTAAACGCTAAAAATATTGGCCATTTGTTGAAAACATTTGAAGGTATGCCATGGTCTGAAGAAGGCTATGTTGTGCGTGATGGGAATGATAATCGTGTTAAAGTAAAAAACCCAGCATATGTTGCTGTACATCATTTGAAAGGTAAAACTGCTGAACACAATATAATGACTATTGTTAAAACTAACGAAATAGAAGAGTTTGCTGCTACTTTTCCAGAAAGAACTGAAGAATTGTATTGTCTTAAAGAATCGTATGATTTATTGATTGTAAAACTAAAAGTTGTGTGGAATGTTTTACAAGATTTTAAACCAAAAAATATAACAAAAGAAGAGCAAAAAAAGTATGCGGCTGCTGTTTTTGATGTTTGTGAAAAAAATAATTTGAAAATGTTTACTGGTATGTATTTTAATTTAGCTCAAAATAAAATAAAATCTATTGAAGATTTTATTTTCAATTATGATGATAAGACATTGTATAAATTTTTATAATTATGGTAATTTGTTTAGAAAAAATAAAAAAAATATTTATAATATTATTGTTTTTATCATGTTATTTAGATACATTTGCACAAGATACTACTGAATGTAAAAAGTATAAATATATTTCAGCTGGCATATCTTTAACTAATGGTAATAATTTTTTAATAGATGCTTATAATTCAGTTGAATTTGGTGGTGTTTATAAAAATATAGGTATTGGTATGGTTTTAGGTCGTGGTACGCTTAAAGGTATGTTACGTACAGGTGATAGTTTAAATAAATACTTTTATGAGATTAAAACATGTCCATCGATTTCTATTAGTGTTTTAAGTTTTAATATGATATTAGGCTATGGTGGATATTTTAATACTAAAAACAATTTCATTGAGTATGGATTTGGTTCATCTATAACTCAAGGTGATTTTAGTTATGGTGTATCATATAGTAATTGGGATGGTGTTAATTATATTAGCCCAAGTATAACATTTAATTTTTAATAAAATGGAAAAAAGAATAGAAATAAAAATCACTGGCCCAATTGGGGCTGGGAAAACAACAATTGCACAAGAAATTGTGGATATATTAAGAGATAAAGGATTTGATGTCAAATGGGACGTTAGTCCAGATTATAAGAGAGAGGATGAAGCTAGAAAATACGGTATGGAACGTTTAGATTGTTTAGAAAAAATATCTGAAACAACACCAATAATTGTTAGTGAGCAAAACACTAACAGCGACATAAATGAAGCATTAAATTATAGAATTAAAAAATACAGAGGATAATATGTTAAAAAACGGAGTTTATAAATTGTTAAAAAATACTGAAGTTGGCAAAGATATGCCATTACCAGCTGGTCAAGAAATTGAAGTAATCAATGGTGTTATTTACGTGAATGGTTTCATAGTGGATACAAGGTTGCAATCAGTTTTCTATAATTTTGTTCTTAACAATCAAAATCTTTTCAAAGATGATACTAGAACGTGGTAAAAAAAAATGCGATTGTGGAAAAATAGCTGTTTGGTTCTATTTGCCAGGATACTCAAATAACAGCAATCCTTATGTTTGTGATGATTGTATTTCTTCACCAGAAGATTTAGGTTGTTCATGCAACTGGCATTATGGTAAAGAACAAGAAGGTTTGCCAATTGATGAACCAGAAGGTATTGAAGGCAAAGATTGGAGATGGATTGAACACGAGGGTGATGAATATAATAGTAAAATAACCAAAGAAGAAGATGGTTATTGGCAATATTTGGATGAACGTGGTAGACCTTATCCATGCGCTGAGTATGAATATGATGCACATGGGTTCTTAGATTATACTTGGTTAGGTGAGAAACTTTCAGATTTAGATATATGGTTCTATTTCTTTAAACAAAAATTAAAACATAAATTTAAAGCTTGGTGGAAAAGACACGTAGTTGATGAGGCACCAAAAGATTTAGATTAAACTAAATAAACAATGGAAAAAATATTAAAAACTGGTTATGAATGGTGTTTAGATGCTAATATTAGAATATTAAATTTGTCATCATGGGATACTAGAGATGCATTCTATACTGAATCTTATTATAAAGAGAAAATTAATGTACAAGAATTTTACAGACGAATCTCTTTGTGTGAAGTAAAAACGAATTCAATGCCTCGTAAAACAGAAATGTTTTTTGAATATAGAATGTATGGTCTTGTTCCTTACAATATGTCACCTATTCAACAAGGAATCCAATTTGGTCATGCTGTTGTTGATTATGGTAGAACGGTTGAAGGGTTAAAACAACAACAAAAGATATATAATAAATGGGCTGATGAAGATAAAACTTTTATTATTTTAAATGGTGGTACGACTAACAATAATCCAGAAAGATTGGGTAGTTTAAATAAGCATATGCAGATTATGCGTGATAACGGTGTGTTATTACAAGATTTTTATGAACCAGATTTAGGTGACCAATTAACGGCACTTGTATTTTTGGTTGATGAAAGGGTGTTTAATAGAACATTGTATCCAGATTTTATCCCAGAAACATTACCATGGGGGAAAAGAAAACCTTCTGAAAAAGCTTTGTCTCAATTAGAAGAAAAAAACTCAAAAAATTATAAACAATGGGAAGAAAAGATTGGTGGTTCAGTTAATGCTTTTCTTAGAGATTATTTAAAAACATTTAAGCTAGCTTAAATTAAGTGTAAATGTAATAAAAATGTATGATAAAATAAAACTTACTGGAAAAATAAGTTTTGAACCAGAAAATAAAACCAACAAACACGTTAACCAATCTTCTTGGAAGAAGATTGCTATGGTATTTTTTGATGGTGATATTGCTGAATATTATGCATGGTTTATTAAAAAAAGATATAACCTTAAACTAAATAAACCATTACGTGGTGCTCATGTTTCATTTATTAATGATAGTATGAAAGATTTAACTCAAAACGGTGTGTTATCAGCCGAAGAAGTTGAAATTAAGTGGGAAGAAGTTAAGAAAAAATGGGATGGTAAAGAAATCGAAATAGTTCTAGACTTATCTCCAAAAACCAACGATGAACACTGGTGGTTTAATATCCCACATGAAGAAAGAGAATCGCTTCAATCAATCAGAGATGAATTAGGGTTAGGAAGACCATATTTCGGTATGCACATGTCAATTGGGTATGTTAACGAGAAAAACTTACCTCATTCTAAATATATTCACGATTTAATTAAAAAAGGTTTCATAAAATTTGCATAATTAAAAAATAATAACTACATTTGTATAACATAAAAAAAATATGGAAGATAATATAAAAGAAATTGATTTTTTTGATGATGATTACAAACCAACAGTGTTTGACAGAATAAAATGGTGGTTACAAGATGCCAGATTTTACCCACGTGATATAAAATCTGGCATTAAGAATTTGATAGCATGGTTTCCAATTATATGGAGGGATAGAGATTGGGATGACCATTATATATTTGAAGTGTTGAAATTTAAAATAAAAAAACAAGCCAAATATATTGCTGATAGAAATTTTTACACTACAGCAAAACGTGATGCGGAAATAATGAACCTTGTTGTTAAGTTAATTCAATTAGAACAAGATGAAACTTACAACATGGAATATATTGATTACCAAAAGAGTAGACATTATTTTGTTGAGACTGATAAAGAATATGATGGTAAACCAACATATCAATGGAAAAGTGATGAATTATCAGAAAATTTTGATGAATATTTTAAGAAATACCCAAGACAATACAAAAAAGCTGTCAGTGGTGAATTAAAAAGATTTGTAAGATACGATGATGAAGCCAAAAATAAACAAAACTATGCAATGGAGATTGCACATGAAAATCAAGAAAGATGTCATAGATTATTGTTTAAAATTTTAGCTGACAACATCAGAAAATGGTGGGACTAGTATGATGCTACAATTAAATCCAACACTACCGATTATAAGAATATCGGATAACATGAAAGGTTATGCTTTTTTGGTTATTGATTATTCACAAGAACATGATTTAATGTTTACTTGTGCTATGAATAACGGTGAGATTTGGACATTGAAGAATAGTGAAATACGAGTTGAGAAAAACTTAACTTTGGGGAGAAAATAAAATGGAAAAGATTACACACGAATTTTTAGAAAAGAACGGGTTGATTTTATTTGAGTGTATTGTTGGGAGTCAAGCTTATGCAACTAACGTTGAAACCAGTGACATTGACAAAAAGTTTGTATATATACTACCACAAGATTACATCTTAGGGACTGGTTATATTGAACAATTAAATGTAAACAAGGATTATGTTGGTTGGGAGTTAAAAAGGTTCTTAGAACTAATGGGAAGCTCAAATCCGACAGTGTTAGAGTTACTTAATACACCAGAAGATTGTATTATTACAAAACATCCATTGTTCCAATATGTATTGGACCACAAGGCTGATTTTATTACCAAAGGGTGTAAGAACTCATTTGCTGGATATGCTGTGCAGCAAATACAAAAAGCTAGAGGACTTAATAAAAAACAGAATTGGGAGAAAGATAAAGTTATACGTAAAGATGTGTTGGACTTTGTATACGTTATCGAAGGTGAGAAATCTATTCCATGGAAAGCTTGGAATGAATTCAAAGGTTATGATGAAAAGTTTTGTGGCGTAGTAAATGTACCCAACGCTAGAGATTTATATGCTGTTTATTTTGATGGTGATGCGTATTCTTGTTTTTCTGATAAATTGACTGATAGTCACAAAGAATTGAATAAGAAAAGAGTCGCTGAATCTGGAAAACCAATGGGATTTGGTTATAAAGGACTTGTTAAAACTAGTGAAGGGTTAAACGTTGCTGAATCCAACCAATTAAGACTTTCTAGTATTCCAAAAGGCGAAACTCCTATCTGTAACATCATTTATAACAAAGATTCATATTCTATGCACTGTAAAGATTACAAAGAGTATGAAGAATGGTTAGCTAATAGAAATGAACAACGATATGTTGATACACAAACACATGGTCAAAAGATTGATGGTAAAAACATGATGCATTGTATGCGACTAATCAGAATGTCCAAAGAAATTGGTAGAGGTGAAGGCATTATCGTTAGACGACCAGATGCTCAAGAACTGTTAGCGATTAGACGTGGTGAAGTTGATTTAGATACGCTTATCGATACAGCTGAAGCTGAAATCAAAGAGATGGATAGAATTTTTGAAGAATCAAATTTACCAAACAAGATTGGCCCAGAATTAATTAATGCTTTATTGATAAAAGTTAGAAGAGAATTTTATAACTTATAAGATATGGACGGAAAAGAATTTTTAGAATTACACCAGAAAAATATGGAAATATTAGGTTTCTGGGATGAAGATTATAAATCTAGCATATTAAAAGTGCTTGAAGCTAGGTACAATCAAAACATTATCAAAGAATGGGGTATTTCTGATATGGTAATGAATGGTGATAAAGTATTATTGAAATGGTACAAAAGACACATGCCTTTATCAAGAGAAGAAATGATAAAAAGATATGGTAGTCTTTATAATGAATAGTTACTTATAAAAAGGATTGTTCTCAATAAGGAAGCTGATAGTTTTATCGGCTTCTTTACAATCATCAATAAATGAAAACACCTCTTCGTTAGTAAGGCTTCTCCATTCATTTTCAGCTTCAGTTTTCATAGAATATTTTCTATGTAACCATTTTTCAACTTTCAAGTAGTTTTCAGAACTATATGTTTTAAGTAATTCAATTTTTCTCGGATTACCAGTTTGAAGTTGAGCAATTCTTTTTTGTGGGTCATTTTTTGTTATACCTATTTTATAAGTTTCTTTACCAGCACTATCGATTTCTAAAAATAAATACACATATCCCATATTTAATTATAAATATTTTTAATTAAGGTGTAAATATTTTATTAAAATAATTTGTTATAATTAAAAAATTTTTCTACATTTGTCTTATAATAAAAAATTATGATTTACGAAAAATTAGCAATTATTACTGACGGTAAAGAAACATCATTAAAAGTTATTGAATTGTTTGCACCATACATGGCAGTAAATGATTACGAATTATTATGTTATGATATTATATTATTAGATACATGTAATGGTGTGCAAGATTGGACTGAAATAATTAAAGATGATTTAGACATTGACGTTAAAGTAATGCCAATTGTAGACTTAAAATTTACTGAAGAAGCACCAATAGGGTTACCACTTGGTGTTGAAGAATTTATAAAAAGAGTAGACATATCTTACGATATTAATTACTTTTTAGATTTAATAATTGAAAAAGGTGGTGAGACTAATTTAACTAGTAAAGAAAGACAAAGATTATGGGAGTTATCTAAAAAATAATATTATTACATTAATTCTAACACTTTCATTTGTAATTCTTCTGGCATTTCATCAAATTTGATTATTTTGTTTGGGTTGTTTTTATTTACTAAATCACCATCTTTATTTAATAATGAATATTTGCTACCATTTACAACTATTGTAAATTCTTTTGGTTTTTGAGGTTCAACTTTACCAATTTTTGCATCCCTCATAGCATTTAAATCTTTTGTTGTTATGGTAGTTACACCATTTTTGGCGATATAATCATTTAATTCATCGATATTAATAATATAACTAACATCAGTTACTTTACCACCACTAATATTAACATCTTTATTGGGTTGCCATTGCATATTAAGTGCTATGTTGTTTCTAACGATTATTAATAAGGTACCACCTGGAGGATTTTGGTCTTTACCAGTGTGAACAACACTAGATTTCCAAAGAACAATAGCAACACCTTTATCAGTGTTGAAATTTATATTTTCTAATTTATTAATATTATCTAATATTATTTTAACTTCTTTTGTTACTGGTACATGTTTTTGTATATATAAAGCTCTAGTTTTTTCATCCATTGCTGTTAAATCAACAGTGGCAACTGAATCACCATCCCATGCAGCTGCGTTTATTGATGCTGGTCCTTTTGGTTTTTTACCCCATAATCTATCTTCACTTCTTTCATAAAAGTGTGGGTCGAATGAAACTTCGCTAAGTCTTTCTTTTAATAATCTTTTAATAAATTCTTTCATATTAATAAATATTAAAATAAATAGTAAAAAATATTGACAAAATAAAAAATAATCCATATTTTTGTGATGTTAAAATATGGAAAATTTTAGTTTTGAAGAAGGTATAGATTACTATCTAGAAAAAGGTAAAATAATATATACAGAATCGTATCTTAAACGTAGAGGGTTATGTTGTGGGAATGGTTGTCGTCATTGTGTTTTTGACCCACCTTATACAAAAGGTAATAGAAATCTTAAAGAAAAAGATGATAAAAAATTGTAAATTTAGTTTTTTATTCATACATTTGTAATATGAAAAAGAAAATACTAAAATATGTTATGCAATTATTCGCTAACTTTATAATTTATATGTTAGATAATTCACATAATCAAAAAATGTTTGATTACTATTTTGAAATGGGTGCAATGTTAGATGCTTACGCTATTGTACAACATGACATATATTTAGACTAAAAAAAAAGATAAAAAAAAAATAAAAAATATTTGCATAAATCAAAAATTATTAATACATTTGCATTGTTAAATTTAAAAATAAAAAATAAAATGAAAAACTCAAAAAAAATCAAATCGCTTATCCTTAAAAAAGGGAACAAATTAACTAACACAGAAATGGTTAACAAATTAGGTGTACCAAAAATGACGTTTGCTGGTGTATTAGCAGCTATGAAAAGAAAAGGTGAAGTTCCTAACAATTTTTTAAAAACAGATTTACTTAAATCTAGTAAATCTACTAAGACTAGTAAATCTACTAAGACTAGTAAGCCGACAAAAACTGTTAGTAATACAACTAAGACAACATTAACTATCAATTTTTCAAAAGTTGCTGTTATCAAGAAAAGTGAATTAACTCCTCAGTTACGTAATCGTTTGGCTGACCAAAACGAAACTTTGATTCAAGGTAAAACTTTTTACAAATCAAATGCTTTTGATAAAGTAATTGAAAATGACAATTCTTATTCTAGAAGCTTGACTGAAATGTCAATATCTAGAATCCAAGGCTTAGGTCGTGTGTTTGCTGAATGTGATTATATTGAAGTAATTTAATCATAATGTGTTGTTCCCTTGAGAAAGGAAGATTCGAGCAGTAATATGAATGACTGGATTACCAACACAGAGGGCTTCTCAACCTCAAATTGGCCCCATAGTTAAATGGATATAACGAATCTCTTCTAAAGATTAGTTCCTAGTTCGATTCTAGGTGGGGCTACTATAATATCATGACGTAGCCTATGATAATTATAACATAGTAATACACATTTAATAAGTTCTTTGAAAAGTATTTAAAATTTCCAATATTAAGTCCTCTGTCTTACAGAGTAATTAAAAGATTGTTTCAGCAAGTTAACTAAAAATTTGTATGGTCAACAAAGGGTCTGGGTTCGAATCCCAGCATGTTCTAAAACAGAGGTATGGGCATGTGGTGTAATGGTAGCACAAAAAAAAAAGCAATCTTGGTACTCACTTATGGCGTTAGCTCAGCTGGGAGAGCACCGCTGCTTTATAGTGGTGGAAGGGGCGTTGGTTCGAGTCCAACACGCTGTACAACATAGAGGGGGCGAAACTATGTGAGGATAAACTAGTGTTAGTTCAATTATTTCGGTTTGTAACCATAGGTTGAATGAGGTTGTGGCCACAACGGGTTTTGATTCCCACTAGTCCCTATCCTTTTTTCTTTGTTTTGCAAAACAAAGTGGTGGATGTCTGGAGATAAAACTCTCGGCCCAAACAATAAACTTTATTTCGATGAAGATGAATGGTAGTCTTTTGTTGACGTTTGTTTTTAAGCTTAGTGTTGTACAACACGAAGCATATGGTTTTCAAACTGAGAAAGAAATACATCGCTGGGGAAATTCCAGAGAATGAAGGTTCGAGTCCTTCCATCGTAACAAGGTCGTCTTTTTTAGAAATGTTATACTATATAGCTCTATTTTTCTAGACGTAAAACGAAAAAGTTGTAGTAGGTTAGAGGTTAAAATCTTTTCCAGAAAAGAGGTTAGACAATTGTTATACCTAAAAACATGAGTCGTGGATTGTACAGTAGTATAATGGTTATTACACTCTGCGGTGCGTACAAAGAGAGAAATGATGGTTCGAATCCATCCTGTATCAACAAATATTAAAATATAGTTTATATTTTAAATTAATAAATTTATGGTTTATCATCTATATTTATATAGAAGATTATTAAATAAATTTGGTATAAAAAAATTGACATAATAATAAAAAAAGTGTATATTTACAAACTTTAATATTTATAAAGGGCCGTGGTACCTAAAAACCAACAATAAGATAATTAATAAAAAACCAAAAAAAAAAGAAAAGTAAAATGAAAAAAACAATTTTTGCACTTGGATTAATCGCAACGTTAGCATCATGTGGTGGTAATGGAACAGAAGGTGAAGCACCAAAAACAGATTCAACAGCTGTAGCGGTTGATACGCTTGCAACTACAACAACAACAGTAGTTGCCGATTCAGCGAAAGTAGACTCAGTAGCTACTAAATAATTGTAGGTGGTGGGATGAAACCCACCACTTATACTAGAAAATAAGAATCACATATTATTTTATTTTTTGTGTATGTGATTGTGATTAAAGATAAAATAATGGATAGTGATTGTGATAGTAAGAAGAAAATTGTTTGGAACAGTTTGTTTAATGATAGCGACTTTTCTGAACCCTCTAGGATTCGACATACTGGTTTACAAATTGACTCAATTAACGAAAGATTATTGGAGTACAATGTACATTCTATATGGATTAGCCTTATTATCATTCTTGTTGTCGCATTTGTTCTTTAAATTAAAGAATACTTTAATTGGTAATATATTAGTTACTTTAGCTTTATTTTTTAATCCATTAGGTTATGATATAGTTGTTTATGGTATAACACTATTAACAAAAAGTTATTGGCTAACAATGTCAATAATGTATATGTTAGCGATATGTTTTTTTGGGTTATTTATGTATTTTTATAATATAAATCCAGTCAAAACTTTTAAATACCATGTTTTAAATACACATAGAAAATTAATTAAAAAAAAATAATATGGAAACGTTTGATGAGCTTTTTGATGATTTTTTTAAAAAAAATAAAAAAACTAGAAAAAAAAGAAAAGCTAAAGAAGAAAGTTCTGATGATAAAATAAATAAACTTATTGAGACATTAGGTGGTTTTAAAGAGATAACAGATAAAGAAAAACAAGATGAAATTGATAATGATTTAGGTAAACCTAATGAAATACATATTTTTAAATCTGATGGTATGTATTTTAAAAGGTCTGTTTGGCATGTTGAAGAAGGTGATTTAGTAAAATTAGAAGTTTCTGACGAACCATTTGATGAAAATGAAACATTAGAAGAATTATTACAAAAAGCTTTGGAAGAAGAAAATTATGAAAGAGCTGCTGAAATAAGGGATGAAATAGAAAAAAACAAAAAAAATTAATTCATTATGCACGATTTTTATCGTGCATTTTTTTTTTATCAATTTCTATACATTTAAAGAGATAGAAAAGTTTACTTTATAATTTTTTTTGATATTTATTAGTAAAATAGATATGAAATCATTAATTAAACAAAAAATAAGAGAAAGTGTTTTTGGTGTTGTTAGCCTAATATGTGAACATGATGGTAAGACTTACAAATTCACAATAAATGAGGCTGAGAGAGTTGAACTACCTCATAAAGATGTTTTAAAGATGGCTGGTAGTTTTAAGAATAAGTTATCGGATAAAGAATATCTTTTAAAGTTGAAAAATAGCTGTGGTTTTGAAGAAGTTGATTTTGATAACTTAGTTGTCAAATTCCAAGGGGGTAATGCTAAATTAAACCATTCTTTCATGTCATTACCAGCTGGTGTGTCTTGCCCAGCAGCTGGGGATTGTTTAACATTCTACAATCCAGAAGATAACAAATTATACATAGCGTCAGAAAATAATGGTAAAGTATGTTATGCTGCGGCCAAGGAGGCTGGTATGGGCCCAGGTGGTGATGCTGGTGCTAAGTCATACAGAAAAATGATTTATAGCAACTTCTATGTTATTAACAACGCTTTGGAACTTGGTTATGAGAACTTAGCTGAAGTGTTAACCAAATCGATTAAAGAGCATGAATTAGAAAACGGTATCATGAGTGAAATTAGAATCCATGAAGATGGTGATTTCTATTCTGAGGAATATTTCAAGTCTTGGGTAAAAACAGCTATGATGAACCCAGAAACTCATTTTTATTTTTATACTAAATCTGTACCTTTTTTAGTTAACTACCTTAAACATAACGCTAAATTCCCTAGTAATTTTGTTCCTACTGTTTCATCAAACTTTAATCAAAAATATAAAGAACAATTTGAATATTATAAAGCATTAGGTAGCGGACAAGTTAAAATTGCTAAAATTTACAATACATATGATGAGGTTCCAGAGGGTGTACCAGTTGACAAAACAGATGCTTACGCAATGGACCCAGACTATAATGGAGAATTCGCTTTAGTTTATCACGGTACTGGTTTAAAGGGTACAGATGCTGCTAAATTTGCCTTTAAGAATGCCAGAGACCCAAGAAAAGAAGCCAAAGTCGAAGATAAGCAATATTACATAACAACAGTTAAAAGATTAAGGGCAAGACAAGGTAACAGCGAAAATATAAATTTAAATTATTAAAATAAAAAAAGGAGGTTTAAACCTCCTTTTTTGTTTTACCCTTGACCAACATATTTTTTTGTGTAATTCTTTGAACTTTTAAGTTTAGAATTTTTTTTCTTAGAATGAACGCCTGGTCTTTTCTTTTTTCCGTTACTAACTTTCGCAGAAGTTGTAGTTGTTTTAGATGCTTTTGCCATAATTATAATTTTTAATATAAATATTTGTTAGTTTAAAATTTTATATGTACATTTGAAAAAAAAAAATATGAAAAATACAATTTACATTGATGTTGATAGTGAAAGAGAACAACAAATTATTATTGGTAAAGGTCCAGAGAATGAACCACCAGCAAATAAAGAAGAAGCTGCTAAAATGATAGTAAATGACATTTCATGTGTTTGCGAAGCGTTATGTACTCTTATACATGTTGCTGACCAAAATTTATATGCTAAAAAAAGTGAATTAATAACTGAGTCGATAAAACAATTAACAAAAATGTTAATTGATGATGAAAAAAAATCTTAAAAAATTTTGTTTTGTTATCTAGTTTTTTGATATTTAAAATAAAGATAACGTTATTATAAAGATATGTGATAATTTTGTGGAAAAAGAAATCATGATAATAGACAAGACTAAAAAAAGTAAATTGACAGCTGTGCATTCGTTTACAGTTTTCCCACAAGATTTGAATTATGCTAATTCTCTTTTTGGTGGTAAAGTAATGGCTGAAATGGATATAGCTGGTGTTAAAGTTGTTAGACGTGCTTTATACGGTACTGGTTCTGATGGTTGTGTAACTGCTAGTGTTGATAGGATTGATTTTAAAAAACCAGCTTTTTTGGGTGATTTGATTACTATGGTTGCTGAAATAAAAGCTATTGGAAAGTCATCTTTACAAGTTAGGATTACTGTCACTAGAGAAGGTATTATGGGTGAAGTAGATGATATATGTGCTGCTAATTTTACTTTTGTTGCTATGAAAAATAAAAAACCATTTCAACATGGTTTGACTTTTGATATATTAGAACCTATTGAAAATGAAAAACAAACGCAACCCACTGATAAAATTTAATGGTAATGAACCAGTTGCTTTATGTAATAGATGTTATGCTATTATGTGTTACGTTTCATGTCGTGAAGAAGATGGTGAATTTTGTAAAGTAACTGAAATAAGAAATTTAAATGGTGTTGATTATATATCAACACCTATTGGTAGAACACCACCATCTTACTGTGATAACTGTCAAAAATTATTAAGATATTCACTAAACGAATAAAATAAATGAACGGAAATATAAGATATATTGATACTAAGATTATCGCTTTTTTGTTTATTGATTATATAAATAGACATCCTAATTAATATGGGTTTTTACATGGAATTAATGGCATATTCTGCCTCACTAATAGTATTGATATCTTTTATGGTAAAAGATGTAATACTTTTAAGGTTATTAAATACAATAGGTTGTTTATTATTTGTGATATATTCAATATATCATGAAAGATATCCATTAATATTTTTAAATTTAATGGTTATTATAGTTAATTTAGTTTATATTTACAAACCAATAGTTGTTTTATGGAAGGAACGTTTAAAAAAGAAATAGTAGGTAACGAGTTATATTTATTCAATGCCAAAGGCGAGTTAATATTCAAACGCTGGTTAAAACAAGGGTATTCAAAAGTTTTTACACCATTCGCATATGGTAAAAACGATACATATATGTCAATCACAGAGAAAGACGGTAAAACAATACGAGAAAAGAAATGATTAGTATTATAGTAGCTGCTTCTAGCAACCTAGTGATTGGTAAAAACAATGATTTACCATGGCATATACCAAGCGATTTAAAGCGATTTAAAGAACTAACTACTGGTAAAAGGGTTATCATGGGTCGCAAGTGTTGGGAATCAATTCCAGCCAAATTTAGACCATTACCCAATAGAGATAATATTGTTATTAGTAGAGATTATAATTATATAGCAGAAGGTGGTTTTGTTATATCAGATTTAAAACAATTCATATTTGAATATAATCTTTCACCCATAAAATATGGACCAAAAGAAGATTTTATTATTGGCGGTGCTGAAATCTATAAACATTTTTTCCCAATAGCTCAAAAGTTATATATGACTGAAGTGTTGGGTGATGTTGATGGTGATACCTATTTAGAAGGTTTTAATCCAGATGAATGGAATCTAACAAAGATATCTGAAGTTTTGGAAGAGAATGGTTTTAAATTTATTTTTAAAGAGTATCAAAAAAAAGTTTTATAATATTTGTTATTTAAAAAATATTATAGTATATTTGTATTATAATTTTAATAAATGAGTGGTGAAAGAAAAAAAGTACAGCAAAAACCTATTCCAAAAATAGAACCTAAAAAAAGAGTTCAAGACTCTGTAGCTGATGTTAAAAAGACTGAACCTAAAAAAGAAGAAAAACCAGAAGTTAAACCTAAAAAATCTGAAGATAAATATGTCAGAGTTGCTTTAGATGCTAAAGCAGATGAAAGAAATGAATTCACAACAAGAGTAAAAAATGGTGAATTAAAATATGCGTATTACGCAACAGATAATGATAAAGGTTATCATTATTATTTAGTTTTAAAAAAATAGAAAATATATGGCTAATACTGTAACAAACATTGTAAAAATATTCGCAAATGACGAAGCGATTAATAAAATAAACGAAAGATTTCATGTAGCTGGTGGGTATGGTGAAATGGTTAAATTAGCAAAAGCTTTTTATGATAACCCAGAGACAGTAGCTGGAAGAGATGGTGAAGAAAATATATTAATTGAATGGTCTTTAGATAATATGGGTTCTAAATGGGTTTACGTTGAAAATGATATTGATATTGATAGCTGGAACATATCATCAGCAAATCACTATCCTCATGAATTTTTAATGAGGCTTTTTGAATTAGTTGTTGAAGTAGACCCAGATGCTTACATTGTGAATAAATACAATGATGAAACATATAATCCAGTTGGTGTTGTGGTATACAAGAAAGATTCTGAAGGTTTTAATATGTGGTATGAATCAGAACAGGAGATGGAAAACCCAACTGATGATATGGATTGGGGTGATGAAGGTTATCAAGATAAACAAGAAGATTTTATCTATGAAGTTGAGGATTTCCAAACTGAGAAAGAAGAGTATTGTATTAGAATGATTGATGAAGGTGATGGTCTTGAATTTGGTGAATAATTTATTCATTACAATCAATTGTTTTTAGTTTTTAATTAGATTATTTTAAATCAAAATATATGACAAAAGAAGAAATCCATTCAAGCTTGGATAAAATGCTTGAGAACCCTAAATCCAAGAATTTCCTTAATCACTTGGTAAGAGCATACATGCCATTTTCTAAAATAGAAAAAGTTATGAATAAACCAAATGGTGAGTTTAAATGTGCGATATCAAAAGATGAACTAATTTCTTTGCAAGAGATAATAGATGGTGTTAATACTGAACAATTCAAGACTGATTTAATGGCATCGTTAAAAACAATGTTTGATAAAGATACTGACAAAAGTACAGCATTATCTAAATTAATTGGTGAAAGGAAAATGGGTGTTACAGGTAAATCAACAACGACTTATTTGTCAATCCCAGTTGCACAAGAATTTATTAATTGGGTTATGACAAAATCGTTGAATGGTGATAAACATATAAATTGGTTATTAAGTAACATAAGACGTGAATCATTTGTTAAAAAAGTTAATAATAACAAAGATAACACTAAAGTTAAAAATGTAGAGAAGAAAAAAGAAATGACAGCTACTTTTACTTTGGGTGATGCAAACGGAGTTTTGGCACAACTTAAAACTAAAATGGAAAACAAATGAAACTAAAACTGATTATGGTGAATAAAGAACTTGAACGAGTAGACCATTATTAATTTAAAACTAAAAAACATATAAAATGAAAAAAAGAATTCAAATAACTAATGAACTATCTGAAATAGTTAAAGATTACCCTAATATTAGGTCTGATGAATACGATGATTATGTTTATGATTCACCTTATGAATTAAGTCCCAAAATTAATGAAAAAGAAGATGAAAATGATTATCCAACAAATCTTATTTGTGATGAAATAACCTTCATAGAATTTGCAATTTTAAATGCTTACCTTTACGATTGTTTCAAAGGTAAACAAAAACAAATTAAAGTTACTGCATATGGTACAACCGATTCGATAGGTAGAATACAATATGGTGGCGTTTTTGAACTTACTGGTTCGTATTGGTTTTCTTGTGAATTTGAAGGTGATGATAATAGTTATTTCATTCAAACAAAAATGTTTATAGATAGTAGGAGTGAACTACTTAATCAAATAAATATTACATGTAAAAAAGGTGTTACTTATGATGATTTAGTTAGTTTAATTAAAAAAATAGGAAGTTTAGCTTTTAATAATTCAGAATATAAAGGAAAATGTATTAAAGTTAAATTAAGAGATGGTAGATTCAGAGGTATTGAAATTATAGATATTAAAGATTCTTCAAATGAATTAATTTTGAATGATGTTCAGAAAAAATTTATTGAACATTTTATCACTCGTGTTATGAGAGGCGGTAATGCTAGGTATCTTTTGAATGGAGAACCAGGCACAGGTAAAACAGAATCAATACGTGAAATAGCTAGACAATTAATGCCAGTTGTTACATTCATTATTCCAGATTTTGGTAATAGCGATGATTTAACTTTAATTATGGAAGCATGTGAAATTTTTGATAACGCTGTAATTATCATGGATGACATTGATTTATATTTGGGTTCTCGTGAAAATGGTAGTTATACTAATTTATTAGGTCAATTCTTATCGTTTTTCGATGGTGTTAAAAAACGTAAAATAAGTTTATTAGCTTCAACTAATGATAAAGGGTTGGTTGATAAAGCAGCGGAGAGACCTGGACGTTTTAATTTCACGTTAGATTATTCATTCTTAGATGAATCTCAAATTATTAAAGTTTGTAACATTCATTTACCAGAAAAATGGAGAATACAAGAAGTTTATGATGCGTTAACTGGTACTATAAATGGTAAAAAAGTTAATATTACTGGTGCGTTTATTGCAAATTTGGCTGATAACATAAAAGAAATGTCTGAAGACGATAGTGAATGGTCTATTGAAGATACAGTATCATTAGTTAAAGAATCATACAGAGGGTTTTATTCTAGCCAAGTAGATAAAGAAAAATCATCAATGGGTTTTGTTAAATAATATGAAAATAATATTTTTAGATATTGATGGTGTTTTATGCACAACATCATGTTACGGAAAAGGTATGAATAATAAATGGAGTGCATATATGTTTGACCAAAAGGCTGTTATATATTTAAATCATATAATTAATGAAACTGGGGCTGAAATCATTTTATCATCTGATTGGAGACATGAATATACGTTACATGAAATGCGTGAGATATTTTGTCACAATGGTGTTTTGAAAGGTCCTATTGGTTTTACACCTAGTTCTAAAACTTATTTAGCTGATAACCTAGAGGGTGGTAGAGCTGATGAAATTAAAAAATGGTTACAAGATAATGCGTGGAAGAATGATATTAATTGGGTTGCGATTGATGATTTAAACATGTCTGAGTTTTTAGCCCCAAATTTTGCTCATTGTCCAAATGAGAATGAAGGTATAAAAAGACAAGGTATTAGAGATAAAATAATTAATATATTGAATGGAAAATTGGGATGAAAAATTTATAAAATTATCTAAGCACATATCTGATTGGAGCAAAGATAAAAACAAAAAGGTTGGTGCTGTCGTAGTTGATACCGATAACGTAGTTTTATCAATGGGTTACAATGGTATACCTAGAGGTTGTGATGATAGTGTTGAGTGTCGCTATGAAAGACCGACAAAATATTTATTTACGGAACATGCCGAAAGAAATGCAATATATCATGCAGCAAGACATGGTGTATCATTGAAAGGTTGCAAAATGTATGTAACATTATTTCCATGTGCCGATTGTGCCAGAGCAATTATTCAATCTGGAATAACAAAAATAATAGCCCCAAAACCAGATTTAACGCATAAAGTGTGGGGAGAACATTTTAAAGCGGCAATTCAAATGATGGAGGAAGCTAAAATAGAAATAAATTTATTTTAATGGAAAATTTTGTAAAAGTAGGGTTCGCAAATGAAGGTGAACACAATTTAAAAATTGATGATGTTATAAAATGGGAACCTAAAAATTTAACATATATAGGTGATACCGTTTTTTTTAAAAATGATGATTTGTATTTTTCTATGAAAATTGTTGATTTTAAAAAAATATTTAATTCGTTAAATTAACTTGAAAATATTAAAAAAAAATAATATATTTGCAATATAAACTAAAATAAACCAATATGGAACATTACAAATTTATCGGGATAATAAAACATATTTATGATACCCAAACATTTAAGAATAACTTTAAAAAAAGAGAAATTGTGTTAATTTCAGATGAAGAATATCCACAAGAAATTAAATTTGAATTTACCCATGATGAAGGTATTCAAGCATTAGATAATTATTTAGAGGGTGAAGAAGTCACCATAGCTTTTTTACTTAAAGGAAATGAATTTCAAGGTAAATATTACACTAATTTAAGGGGTATCGCTATAGGTCAAACTGATACTAAACAAAGTAAAACGGAAAAGAAAACTAAAACAAAAACACCTGTTTTTAATTCATCACCTATTGAAGATAACTTACCGTTTTAATTAAATAAAAAAAAATGAGTGTAATAAAGTTTGAATTAAAACAAGAACACGTAAAGCTGTTGAAACATTTACGTTGGAGTAAAAATAATAACAATTTAATTGTTAATATTTCAGATGATGAAGAATCAGTACCATTTGGTGAGAATAATATTTATGAAGCTATTGATTTGGTTTTAAATGGAAGACCAGAAGATTTTAATCCTTTTGAAACCACTGAACCTATTGAATATAGTGATGAACAAAAAAAATATTTTGACCAACTTTATAGTGAATTACCTACAGCTTTAGATATTATATTATATAACAGTAATTTTGAATTAGGGTTATATAAAACAAAATGGCATTTCCGTGATTGGAAAAAAGTAAAATAATAAAATCGATAAAAACATTTAGGATTAATGAGATTTAAAGAATTAACTAATGAAATAATAGAAAAAGCTAGACAGATTTATACTGATAAAACTATAACATGGGATGAACGAATGTTAAAATTAACAGAATTGTTTGGTCGTTCAGAAAGAACGGTAAGAAAATGGTGTTCTGAAAAATTAAATTTTAAAGAAAAAATTGATATAGAACCAGAACAGTATATTCAAGCTAAATCTAAAATTTTCGATAAAGAAAAGAAACGTTTTATAATTACTTGGGCTCAAAATAATACACCGATACATAAAAAATTTTTAAATAATATTGAAGCGTATGCCCAACATATTAATGCTGATATTCATGTTATAGCTGGTAGATATAAAAACCCAACATCTATTTGGACTAACCAACAAGATAATGAAGAGTTTTGGGATAATAAAATTGTTAAGTATTTAGATGCTAACAGACATGATATCCATAAATTTGTATCTATATTATCTGATATCAAAATACCACCAACAGCTGTTAACCCAATGACTGGAATGCAAGCTTTGAGTGGTGTTAATTCATGTGTATTTGGTAGTCCAAAAGTTCAAATGGAAACAATACCTGTCTTAGATGGTAACATACCTAAAATGATGTTAACAACTGGTTCTATTACTATGCAAAACTATACTGATTCTAAATCTGGTAAAGTTGGAGAATTTCATCATACATTTGGATTTGTTATTGTTGAAATAAAAGACGATGAAGTTTTCTTTATTAGACAAGTTACTGCTGATGATAAAACTGGTGATTTTTCTGATTTATATAATAAAGTTGAAAAAGGAGTTGTTAAAAAAATAACTGAAATTGAAGCTATAATATTAGGTGATTTACATTGTGGTCATCATGATGAAAATGTTTTAGAATCTACCTTTAAATTAACTACTAATTTGACACCTAAACATGTTATATTGCATGATGTATTTGATGGTGATTCGATAAGTCATCATCAAATTAAAGACCCATTTATTCAATATGGTAAAGAAGTACAAGGTACAAATGATTTGGGTAAAGAAATTGATGACATGATGATTATATTAGATAAGTTTAAAAACTTTGAAAATGTTGTAATTGTGCGTTCAAACCATGATGACTTTGTGGATAGATGGTTAAAAAATGAAGATTGGAAGAAACAACCTACTTTCAAGAATGCACCGTTGTATATGGATTTAAGTGCTAGATTGCTGAAACAACATGGTAAAGGTGAGGAACATGTTATAGGTGTAATACCAGAATTAATAAAAGATAAGTTTCCTAAATATATTACTTTAAAAAGAAGCGCATCTTATAAAGTTAAAGAATGGGAGTTAGGACAACATGGTGACGTAGGTTCAAATGGTAGTAGGGGTTCTTTGTTGCAATTCAGAAAATTAAATACAAAAATTGTAGTTGGCCATTATCATTCTCCTGGTCGTAAGGATGGTGCTTTAGCTGTTGGGACATCAACTAAATTGAGAGTTGGTTATAATAATGGCCCTAGTACATGGTTACAATCACATGTTATTATTCATAGCGATGGGAAAGCTCAACACATAATATTTATTAAAGATAAAAACGGTAAAACTGATTATACAACATTATAAAGTTATATGATAAGTAAATATAGAGTTAAAATAAAAGATTTAATACCTAATGGCGTTATAAGTTGGAGTAAAAAACAACTAGAATTAGTTAATAATATTCATGAGTATGATGAAAAAATTGATAAAATTTGGGTTTCTAAATATAATGAAATAATTGACGGTAATCATAGACATACTATTTTAATGGATAAACATGGTGGTGATTATGAAATTAATGTTGTTAAATTTAATGTTAGTCGAAAAACATATTATATAATATCATTTATTTTGTTACCTTTTACTTTAACTTTAATTTACCCTATTTATTTGATAAAAGAAAAATTTAAAACTAAAAAATGATAATTTCAATAAATTTTAATATAACGAGACCTTTTGTTAATTGGGATAAAATTGAATAATATTAATAAACGTAGGTCTTATATGGGTAAAGTAATGGCATCTGGTATCTTTATTATAAATAAAGAAAATAAATTATTGGTGGGTCACCCTACTATACAAGATAAAAATTTTTGGAGTATACCAAAAGGTAAAATTGAAGCTGGTGAGGATTCTATAGATGCTGCTGTACGTGAAACACTTGAAGAATCAAATATTGATTTTAAGTATTACATTACTAAAATGATAATGCTACCATCAGTAACGTATGCTCATAAGAAAAAAACTTTAATACCTTTCCTTATATTTGAAGAAGATTGTGATGGTTTGGATTTAAATAAAATAGAAATTAAATGTAATTCTAATGTTACCGATGAACATGGTACTCTCCCAGAAATGGATGATTTTAAATGGGTTACATTAGATGAAGCTTCAAAGCTTTTACACAATACCCAAGTTGCTTGTTTAAATTTAATAACTAAAATAATGTCAGAAAGATGAAATTGGATTTACATAATGTTAAACATGAGGATGTTACCAGAGAAATAGATAAATTTTTATGGACATGTATGAGTAAAAAAGTAACACAAGTTGAAATAATAACTGGTAACTCTAGTATCATGAGAGAATTAGTTCACAGTTGCATCACTCAATATGGTTTTGTACCTAATCCGCATTTTATAAAAAACACTTCATTGATAATCGATTTAATTTAATGTGGTATGTTTATATTATAGAATGTTCAGATGGTACTTTATATACAGGTATAACTACAGATGTAAATAAACGGATAGAGACACATAATAAAGGTAAAGGTGCTAAGTATACACGTGGAAGGACACCTGTTATTTTATTAGTTACTTTTACTTTTAACACCAAAAGTCTTGCTTTAAAAGAAGAAATTAGAATTAAAAAATTAAATAAAGTCGATAAATTATCATTAATACAAGCACGTAACTAGATACTATATTAATTAGTTGAATACATTTATGAAAAACTTTAACAACAAGAAAAAAAGAGAACACTTTATAAACGAAGAAATTAGAGAGCATAGTGTTAGAATACCAGAAAAAGGAATCATTAAAACGAGTGACGCTTTAAAGATGGCTCAAGATTCTGAAATGGATTTGGTGTGTATAAACACTACAACAATACCTGTTATCTGTAGAATAATAAATTATGAAAAGTTTTTATATGAGCAAAAAAAGAAAGCTAAGAACAAACCAAAAACAGCTGAGTTAAAAGAAATTAAACTAGGACCAAATACATCAGAAAATGATGTAGAATATCGTATTAAACATATTAACGAATTTTTAGATAAAGGTCATAAAGTTAAAATTACTATGACATTTAGAGGTCGTGAAATGACTCATCTTAATAAAGGGAAAGAATTATTATTAAACATGATTTTAGCTGTTGAAGACCATGGTATAGCTGAATCTTTACCTAAAATTGAGGGTAAGAAAATGTTTGCAACATTAAAACCAAAACCTAGGAAATAACGTTTACTAAATAACAATAGATAAGTATATTGTTATTTATGGAGAAAATGGTACACCAATATTTATCAAATTATTTTTATATTAATGCAAGTGATATTGGTAACGATGGCATTTATTATATAAATGATATTAGAATAACACCTGTACCATATGATGGTAGAAAACTTGTAGCTGATATTATTACTGTTTTTGGTTTAGATGAAAATTTAGTTAAAACGTTTATTAATAATTGGGCTATTTCAAAAAAACAAAATGTCAACTTAGAATTTTATTGGATAAGTTTAGATGATTTAATTAGTCTACCACTTGCGATGCAAGTATTTCCAAATACAATAGCCAATGAGTTAATTCCTGTAAAACCAATTAAAAGACATAATTTAAAATTTGGTAATTAAAAAATAATTCTATACATTTGTTAGATATTTACTAATATAAATGTTATGTCTGTGTTTAAAAGTAGAAAAGGAAAATTAAAAGGTGTTTTACAATATAAGTTTGAGAATAAATTATCTGAAAAAGAAATCAATGAAATATTAGATATTTTTGATTTGTATCAAGAAAATAATTTATACACTATTGATAAATTAAAAAAAGATAAACTATACGATACAAAAAGAATAAATGGTGCCCTAAAACAAACAATAAACGCACATGGTCCAATAACAAAAGAATTAATTGGTAGTGCGACAAAAAGAATTTACGGTGCTTTATTGGATAATACCAATAAAGAATGTTTTATAACAAGATTAATTAAAAAAATATGGGGAAAATAACTAAACTGTCTGTGTTTGATTTTGACGGAACTTTGGTTGACACACCTTTACCAGAAATTGGTAAAGAAGAATATAAAGAAAAAACTGGAAAAGATTGGCCGTTTTCTGGGTGGTGGGGACAACCATTAAGTTTAGATATGGATATTTTTGATATGCCAACAATACCTATGGTTATGTCAGCATATAAAAAAGAAAAAACAAATCCAGAAACTGTGATGATTATGTTAACTGGTAGAATAGTTAAATTAGGCGATAAAGTTAGAGAAATCTTAGATAAGAAAAATTTAACTTTTGATGAATATCATTATAACAAAGGTGGTAGCACATCTGTTGATAAAATTAAAACACTTGATAGTTTACTAAACAAATACTCTAATGTTAAAACAGTTGAAATGTGGGATGATAGAGAATCACATTTTGAAATCTTTAATAAATGGGGTGATGAAAAAATAAAAGAAGGGCGTTTAATTTCATTTAAGCTAAACGAAGTGCCTAGCAAAAACCCACATTAATGTGGGTTTTTATTTGTTTATAAAATAATTTATTTGTATATTTGTAATAATTATGTTAAAAGAAGAATTAAAAAACGCATTAACTGAAAGTTTATCTGGTTATAATGTTGATGGATTAATTTGTTTTATGGAAAGTGTTAACGTAGAATACGTTATGGCTGAATTGAGAGGACCTTTGGCTATGGCAACATTTGAAAGTGTTTTTATTGATATCAAACAAATAAAAAATAAATCACGCATAGGTGATGGTAAATTGTTATATTTTATTATTTTACATGAAACGGCACATATAAAGCGAATGAAGAAATTAGGTAAAACAGAAATACTAAGAAATTTATCTTTGGATGTGTTTGATAAATTTTTTGAACATATTATTTTTGAAGAGATGATTGCTGATAGATATGGTTCTTACATATATCAAAAATTAAACAATTCTCAGTTTCCATCTTATATGACTCAACAATTAAATTTTGATTTTAACGTAGAACTATATAAACAAACAGCCAGACTTATTTTTGGTAGAATACAAAATGATGAAAAAAAATATAAAGAATTGTTTGAACAATTCATAATAAAAAAATATTAGAATGATTAAGATAGGAGACATACTAGAGGGTAGAGTAAGCATGAACGCAAGTGGTTCAGCTTATTTAGTTAGCCCAGATTTACCAAAAGATATTTATTTGCATAAGTCTAAAATGAATAAAGCTTTACATTTAGATACAGTTAAAGTTGAAATAATAGTTGGACAAGGAAGGTCTATTGAAGGTAAAGTAATTGAAATTATTGAACGATTCAGAACTGAATTTGTTGGTACAATAGAAATAAGTCAGAAGTTTGCTTTTTTTATTCCAGATTCAAATAAATTAGCGATTGATTTTTTTATTCCTTTAAATAAATTAAATGGTGCAACTCATGGACAAAAAGTTGTTGCCAAATTAACTGATTGGAAAGACAATGCAAAGAATCCTAATGGTAAAATTGTTAGAATTATTGGTGACGCTGGTGAACATGAAACAGAGATACACAGTATACTAGAAGAATATGGATTACCATATGATTTTCCAGAGGATGTATTAGCAGAAGCTAATGCTATATCAACTGAAATAACTGAAACAGAGATAGCGAAACGTAGAGATATGCGTAATGTACTTACATTTACTATTGACCCACATGATGCAAAAGACTTTGATGATGCGTTATCTGTTGAATGGATAAATGGTGTATTGGAAGTTGGTGTTCACATTGCTGACGTTTCTCATTACATGAGACCAGAAACAGAATTGGATAGAGAGGCTTATGCTAGAGGCACAAGTGTTTACCTTGTGGATAGATGTGTGCCAATGATACCAGAGAAGCTTTCTAATGGACTTTGTTCGTTAAGACCACACGAAGATAAGCTTTGCTTCTCAGCGGTGTTTAAAATCGACCAAAATGGACGTGTGATGGAAGAATGGTTTGGCAGAACTGTAATACATTCTGACCATAGATTTACATATGAAGAAGCACAAGAAATCATCGAATGGAAAGATAAAAATGCAATGACAACATTGGCTAATAAAATTGGTATTATTGATTTAGAGTTGTTTACTCATTTAGGTAATGCTGTATTGGTATTGGACAAATACGCTAAGAAAATGCGTAAAGTTAGATTTAGCAAAGGTTCTATCTCATTTGACAAACATGAAGTTAGATTTAAGTTAGATGAAAACAATAAACCAACTGACATAATATTCAAAGTTGGGAAAGATTCTAACAAATTGATTGAAGAGTTCATGTTGTTAGCTAACAGACATGTAGCTGAGTTTGTTAATAAAAAAGGGTTACCAATGATTAACAGAGCTCATGATAAACCAGATGAATTAAAGTTAGAAAGTCTTAAAGATTTCATTCACCAATTTGGTTATGACATAAAGATTGACACACCAGAAGAAACAACTAAAACACTTAATAAGTTATTGTTAGATGTTAGGGGTACGAGTGAAGAAGATATGATTACTAACTTGGTTGTTAGAACAATGCAGAAAGCTAATTATATGACTAGAAATATTGGTCACTACGGGTTAGGTTTTAAGAACTATGCTCATTTTACTAGCCCAATCAGACGTTATCCAGACGTAATAGTACACAGATTATTAGGTATATATTTAGATGGTAGTTCTAAAACATTACCTAGTATATCTAAAATAGAAGCTAAATGTCTTCATTTATCAGAAAGAGAAAAGAAAGCGCAAAAAGCCGAGAGAGATAGTATAAAATACATGCAATGTATTTATATGTCTGATAAAATAGGTAAAGTTTTTAAAGGTATGGTTACATCTGTTACTGATTACGGTCTTTTTATCACTATTGATGATAACGGTTGTGATGGTTTAGTCAGGTTGTCAGATATAACTGGTGATACATATGTTTCAGATACTGAGAATTATAGAATTAAAGGCCATAACACAGGTAATATTATACGATTAGGTGATATTGTTCATGTTGTTATTTCATCAGTTGACATAGAGAAAAAGAATATAAATTTAACTCTTATTAGTTTATAAAAACTTATGACGGATGAAATTCTAATAGTAAATTTTTTAGAAAAAAATTACGAAGTTAAAACCGATAAAAGTTCTTTCATTGTTTTTGATAAGTACGATGAGAAAACTATGTTGCCAAATGTGTTTAACTCTCATTTTATAAAACTATTTAGCGAATTCATGATAGATGATAATAACACATCAAAAAAAATATTATTTGATTGGTTATCAGATAAAAAAAAAGTTTTAACTAAAAATCTTTATATTATTTTTGATGAATTAGATTCAACAAAAAGAAGTCAAAAACAATTGGAAACAGTTTTAAAAATATGTGATAAGAAATATAAATACAAATATCATCATGACTTTATAACAAACTTATTTTTAGATTACTATAAAGATAAGCACATTATACCTAAATTAGAAAAACATAAAAACGCATTCAATACTAATTTGGGTAGTATCAATTTGATTGATGATTTTCAAGATGATATTAACATGGAACATCCTCAATTAATAACGTTTGCTAAAGACTATTTGAATACATGGTATTCAGAAACAGTAATAGGGGTTAAAATAAAAGATTTATTATCTCAATTAGTAATAACGTTAGGTACCAGAAACTGGGTGGTTACATGGATTGGTCATGGTCCTTTAAGTAAATCAAAATTATTGAATGTATTTGCAAATGAAAACGAATTTCATCATAAATTTATTTTAGATATGTATGATGAATGGTATGGAGAGGCTGTTATTAAGGCATCTGAAAAAATATTTAAAAATGAAAGTTTTAGTTCTAGAATAATAATTAAATAAAATAAAATAAAAAAAATGAAAATATTTTTAATCGATATTGATGGCACATGTTGTACAGATATCAAAAACGAAGAATCACATTTATACCCAACAGCTGAAGTAATTACTGGCTCGTTGGAACAAATCAATAAATGGTATGATGAAGGAAATCATATCACTTTTTTTACAGCCAGAGAAGAAAAAGATAGAGAAGTCACAATAACATGGTTAAATGACAAAGGATTCAAATTTCATGGTTTGATAATGAATAAACCTAGATGTTTAAATAAAGATGACGAATATGTTTGGGTTGATAATAGAAAAGTAAGAGGTATAACGTACAATAGTGTATGGGGTGATTTAAAAGAAGTTCAAAAAAAGATTTTAACTTTTGGTGATTAAAACTTGTTTAATTAAAACTTTATTAATACATTTGTAAAAATAAAAAAACATGAAAAAATATACGATTTTAATAACTGGATACGGTTCAGAAATTACAATAGGGTCTGTAACTGATGAACAAAAAGAAATTCTTAGTAATGAAGAAAAAGATTTAATAGATATTGTAAATGATGATTTAGAAGAATTTGGTGGGTATTATGAAATTGATGACCAATTTCATAGATGGGGTGCTGCTGATGTTTTCACTATTACGATTAAAGATGAAAATGGCGATACGCTATATGAAATAAATGATAACGATAAATCAGAGTATGATACAGATGATTTTGAATTGTTTGAAAATAAATGTCCAGAAATAAATGAAGAATTAGATTTATTAATAACGGTTTCAACTGAAAAGGGTGTTTTTTTTAAAGGCGAAATTGAAATAGATGATGATTTTGATATCACAAAATTAAAAATAACTGTAGATTCTGATATTGAAGTAGGTGAATACTATTTTGGTGATATTATATCTGGTGTTTACTATAATGGAGAAGAGATAGACAATTATGGTGGTGACACTAATGGTAAATCTTTTGATGTATACAAAAACTTTTAATAAAATGAATATAACGTTTATAAGCGATACTCACGGTAAACATAATCTTATCCCTAGTGATTATTTATCTGGTGGGGATATTATTATCCATGCTGGAGACATAACCTCAAGAGGTGGTGAATATGAAACTACATCATTTTTGCTTTGGTATAATGAATTACCATATAAGCATAAGATATTCATAGCTGGTAATCACGATTTCTTTTTTGAAACGGTTGATAATCATAGACTTACATCTTTATTATCTGATTACCCAAACATAACTTATCTTAACGATAGTGGTGTTGAAATAGAAGGTATAAAAATATGGGGTAGTCCAGTTCAGCCATGGTTTTATGATTGGGCTTTTAATAGGCGTGGTGAAGAAATAAATAAACATTGGGATTTAATACCTTTGGATACAAACATACTAATTACTCACGGGCCAATATTTGGTTATTTGGATTTGACTGCTGGTGGTGTTAGTGCTGGTTGTGATTTTTTGAGAGCTAAATTACCAGAGTTAACTGATTTAAAGATACATGTATCTGGTCATATCCATGAAGGTTATGGTAAATACGAATTTTCCGATAGTCAAATATTTCTTAATGCTAGTGTGTTAAATATACGTTATGAAATGCAAAATAGACCCATATTTATGGAATATGGAGATATTTCTTCGATAGAACTTGGATATATAACAAAAAAATAATATATTTGTAAAAAAAAATATGAGAAATAAACAATTTAAAAGTTTACCTAGTGTTGTTTTACTAAACTCTGAAGGTGATATACTTAAAGCTTTTAAAACAGATAAAGGTTTTATGGTTATGGATGAATATAAAGAGATTATAGCTACTTTGACTAAAGATGAATTATTTGACTTTACACGTGGTAAATTAGAATTAATAAATTCAAAAAACGAAGAATTTAACTATTCATTATTTTCTGGTACAATGAAACCGAATTTGAAAATGTTAGATGAATTTATTGGGATTGACACTAATGGTTTTAGCTATTAATTATAAAATAATGAAAAAAGAACGAAGAAGAGCAACACATGCTCAATTAATAAGAGAAAGTAAGGATAACCCAGGATACTATCGTTACAATATAACAATAAAAGAAATTGATGGTACTGTACATGATGTACCATCTTATGGTAAAGATTTAGAAGACGCTATTGAAAGATTAGTATGGAATGAAAGGGTTGATAAAATAACCAATACTAAAGGTGTTATGCCATCATTCGCTATATTGTTAATACTAGTTGTAGCTTTATCTGGTATGTTAGGTGTTTTGTATAATACGCCATTATGGGTGTTGGGTGGTTTGGGTTTATGTGTACTTATATCGTTATCGACATTTGTTATTGAAAAATACTTAAATAAACATTAATATGAAATTAAAACCTAAAACTAAAATGGTAATCTACATGATTGCTATGGTTGCAAGCTTTTTGAACGCATATTTTGCGTATAAAAATCACAATTTTGATGCAACAATTGCTTGGATTTCCGCTGCTGGATTTTCTGGTACATTATGTGGAGTTTATATGGAAATAAATAATAATGATAAACAATAAAGTTAAGTAAAATGGGTGTTTGGAGTATAATAGGTGTGATAACTGGTTCATTGGTATCGGCATGGGCTACATTTAAATTTATAATATCACAAAAATTTAGATTAGATGATAATCTAAGTAAAAATATGATACCAATAGTTCAAGGATTAAACTTTAAATTTGAGTTAAATAATGAAATGTCAATTAACAAAAAGTATCCAAGTACATATAGTGCTTTTGCTTTTTTAAATGGTATTCCAATTTATTTTACTAGAAGTGAACGTTTACTAACTGCTGGTTGGCAATCAAAAGAGTTGATATCTGAAATTTATTACTTTAGATGGCATAGAAAAAAGATTGAAGTAATGATTAAAGAAATCGCCAATAATAAAAAACATACCAATGTAATGGCACTTATGCCATGGGGTTCTGATAAATTAGGTCAAATGATTAGAGAAAGTAACCCTAAAGTTTATATCGATGATGAACAATACAAGGATATCGAAAAAGATATAGAAACAATGTTAACTAATAAATCTGGTAAAACAAGTGCTTTATTGTATGGTAAACCAGGCACTGGTAAAACAAGGCTTGTGAAATACATATCTTTGAAATATGATTTACCGATATATTCTATATTTTTAAATCCAGAGTATAATAACTTTGATATTTTAACTATGTTTTCTGATGTACCAGAAAGATGTATAGTTTTATTTGAGGACTTCGACAATTATTTTAATAAAAGAGATTGTATAATTAAGCATAATGAAATAAAATTTACATTTGATGTATTACTTTCTGTATTAGATGGTGTTTATAATGAGTATAATCAAGTGTTTTTTGTTATGACATGTAATGATATTGAAAAAATTGATGATTCTTTGAAAGATAGACCATCAAGATTTAAGTTTGTTAGAGAAATTACTGGTCCATCATACGCAAAAAGATTGGAAATATTAGATGGGGATATTGAATTGGCTGAATTAACTGAAGGGTTAACAACTGATAAAGTTTTTTTTGCTAAATCAATGGCTGGTTTATATGAAAATAATCAAATATTAGAAAAAATTAAAGTATGAAAATAGTGGCTTGTGGTGATACTCACGGAAGATTGAATTGGAAGGATATTGTCGTAAAAGAAAAAGATGTAGATAAGATTATATTTATAGGTGATTACTTTGACACACATGATGATGTTACACCTGAGCAGCAGATATCTAATTTTTTAGAAATAATTGAATTTAAAAAAGCAAATATGGATAAAGTCGTGTTACTAATTGGTAATCACGACTTTCATTATATGGGATTTTTACCAGAAAAATATTCTGGGTATCAATACGGTGCTGCTATAAGGATTAATGAAATACTTAAAGACGCATTAAAAGATGACTTGTTACAGATGTGTTATAAACATGATATATATCTATTTACACACGCTGGTGTTACTAAAACATGGGTCAAAAATTGTAATATAAACACTAATGATTTAGAAAACAGCATCAATGAGATGTTCAAAACTAAACCTAGAGTATTTGGTTTCACAATGGGTGATAATTATAGCCAAACAGGTAATGATATAACTCAATCACCAATATGGGTTAGACCACAATCATTATTATCTGATGCTATTGAAGATATAATATATATTGTAGGTCATACTACTGTTATGCAATTAGGTTTAAAAAAAGAATTACCTAATTTAATATTAATAGATTGTTTAGGCACGACTGGTGAGTATCTTTATATTGATGGAGATATTGCAACAGTTAAAAAACCTTAACGTTTGTGCATTTCATCAAACCATCTTTCAGCGTCATCAAAATCTTTTGGTCTGTAGTTATCTGAGTTAATATCTATTTTTTTAATAGAAGCACAAGAGGTTGTTAAAATTAATAATAAGATTGCTATTTTTTTCATAATAATATTTTATGTAAAAATATATAAAATTGTATGTTTTTGTGTTATGATAATGTTAAGAAAATATTATTAAAAAAAAATTTGATTAATTAAAATTAATTCATTACATTTGTGATAACAATTAAATAAATAAAAATGAAAAAAATTTGTGTGAATAAGAAAGCGTATTTTGAGTATTCTATACTTGAAAAACATACAGCTGGAATTAAATTACAAGGCTCAGAAGTTAAATCTATACGGGCTGGTAAAGTATCAATAGTTGAAGCATATTGTTTCATAAATCACGGTGAGATATTCATTAAAGGAATGCATGTTACTGAACATAAAGAAGGAGGTAAATATAACAATCATATACCAACCAGAGATAGAAAATTACTTATGAAGAAGAAAGAAATCTTTAGATTAAAAGAAGAAATCTCACAGAAAGGATTGACTATTGTGCCTTTAGAGATTATATTAACAGACACTGGTTTCATTAAATTGGAGATTGGTTTGGCTAAAGGTAAAAAACTTTATGATAAACGAAACTCTTTAAAAGAAAAAGATTTAAAACGAGAAATTGAAAGAAATCTTTAAAAAAAAATTTGCAAAATTAAAATATTATTCTTACCTTTGAACTATTAATTTTAAAACTAAATAAGTATTATGAAACAAATTACAATCAACGCAACAATCACAAAAAGAGAAAATGAATCATTTAAAAAATATCTTAAAGAAATAGCTAAGATAAAAACATTTACTCCAGAAGAAGAAAAAATTTGCGCTAAAAAAGCAAGTGAAGGTGATTTAAAAGCTAGAGAAGAATTAGTAACAAGAAATTTAAAGTTTGTTGTTACTGTTGCAAAACAATATGAATCACAACAATCACCATTAGAAGATTTGGTTAATGAAGGTAATATAGGTTTAATTTTAGCAGCTGAAAGATTTAACCCAGAGCAAAATGTTAGATTTATATCATATGGTGTATGGTGGATTAAAAAACTTATTGTTGAACATATTAGTAAATACAACCGTATGGTTCGTTTACCATCTAATAAAATAGCTGAATTGTCAAAATTAGATAGAAAAATATCTGATTTAGAACAAAAAAATGGTTATAAAGTTGATATCCATGAGTTGTCAAATCAATTAGGTAGTGATGAGTTTGAAATTTTAGAGTTATTAACCACTTATCGTATGGATTCATTAGATAAACAAATGGGTGGTGATAATAATGAGGGGACAACTTTATTAGATTTGTTGAGTGATGATAAATCATTTAAACCAACTGATTACTTGGTTGATGAAGTTGATAATAAACGAATTATTTTAAATAGTTTAAGTTGTTTAAGAAAAAAGGATAAAAATGTTATGATACTTTTGTTTGGTTTAGATGGTAATGAACCTAGAACTTTGCAAGAAGTTAGTAATCTTTTAGATATTAGCCGTGAAACTGTTAGACAAATAAAAAAGAAAAGTCTAATAAAATTAAGCAAAGAAAAATCAATCCAAATGGCTTATAATGATTTGTAATTAAATAACTAGTTATGAAATATCTAAATGGTAGATGTACTTATCATTTAGATGTTTTATGTACACTATTGTGTACATATTAATAAGTAAATTAATATTTTTATTATAAAACTAGATATTTATTATAAAATAATTTAGATATGGACAAATCATTTATAAAACAAATACTTAGAGAAAATTTGGGACTACAAACCGAAGCTTCGGATGAATCTACAAAAAAGAAAGAAAAGAAATCTAAAATTCAAGCAGAATATGCCCAGATAACAAATGGGTTCAACGGATTGGGTGCACCTAGCCAAGCAGACATTATGCAAATGGCTGGCATGGGAAAAGTAGGTGATAAAACTGCCGAATCACTTTTCGGTAAAAAATTAAGACGTGAAAAAAACGATGAAGGTGGTGTATATCAATTTGATGATGAAGAAAGAGCTTCAGTTATCAAAGCACTAGCAACCGCAAAAAAATAATTATAATAAATTAAAGCCCAGCAATTTAGCTGGGTTTTTTAATTATATAATACATCCCAGCAATAGTTAGTCATAACTATACGCAGTATAACACAACATGTTCATTCGAACATACTTAACAATAAGTTTTGCAAATGTAATAATAATATTTTAAATAAAAAAATATTTTTTTATTTGTAAATTAAAAAATAATTCACTACCTTTGTCATATAAAATTATTTATTATGGCAACAGAAGTAGCGAAATTAAAAGAAATGGACTATAACACTACTATTACATTAGGTGTTATAGAACAAGACCCTGATTTAACTGAAATATTTACCGATGAGATAAAACTACCTTTTAATATATTATATAAATTATCTGAAGAAAATAGATTAAATGATAGAACAAAAGAATTACTTATAGTTATTTTTGATAAATTAATTTTAACTAAAAGAGACTTAATAGAAAAATATCTTAGGTTAGCTGATAGTAAAGGTGTCCACATCAACCATACTAATGAAATAGAAGTAGAAGAAATTGATGAAGAAATAACTATTGTTGAACCAATAGTAGAAACACCTAAAAAGAAATCCGTTAAAAAACAAAAGACTGGTAAAGAATTGCCACGTAGATATGGTAAGGAAAAAATCGTTAAAGATATTGAAAGACAAAATGGTAATGCAACACCAGTACAACGAGCAATGTTAAAGGTAAATGATTTAAAAAACATTTATGTTAATTTATCTGCAAGAGGTATAAAAGATATGTTGGGGGATACTAATTTATTATCTGATGAAGATTGTAGAAAGATAGTATCAGTAATCACTATTGCTGAAAGACAATTAGAAGACATTTTAAAAAGAAAAAAATAATTGCAAATAAATTTGCATATGTCCAATGATTTATTTACATTTGCATTATAATTAAACTCAATCTTATGACAAAGACAGCAAAAGAAATGACAAATGATATTTTATCATCGTTAAATGACCAAAATAATCCCTTAGCAATATTGATTGAGGGTTATTTAGAAAGATGCCTTGAAATGGCTAAAAAAGAAGAAAGAAAAGAAATATTAGAGTTTATACAACATCATGATGTTGATGATAATGGAAATATAAAAGATTGTAATTATCACAATTTATTTGATATTTTATCAAAATAAGTTAAAAAAAATTAAAAGAATATTTTGATATATAAAATATTTTATTTACATTTGTCACATATTAATAATCTAAAAAATAAAAATTATGTCATTTAACATTTTACCAAAAAACGTAATCAAAGGAAAAAACTCTGATGGTACTGAATTTAAAGCTTTTGAATATGATTATAGCACATATACCAATATGCAATTAATGGGTTTATTTAGTTATCTTATGGTTGGTGGGTTTTTTTGTGCTATTGCATCTCCAATCATATTATTTATATTATTGGTACATTTTACTGGTAGATTTAATATACTTTATTTAACTATACCTATATTGGGTGGTTATTTTATTTATGATTGTGCGAATGGATGGTTAATTAGTGCTTTTTTAAATATTTTTATCGGAGATACTGGGTTACTTTTTTTAGCTAGTATGAACATGGCATGTATAGTTGTTATATGCGTTATGACTTTATTTGGTGGTTTTATATATAATGCTATTGTTAATAAAACAGATGATATGGCTGATAGATATGCTATGTTATTTTTTGGTACTTTATGTCTTTTTATAATATCATGGATAATCGCTAGAGGTAGCATTGACGCTAATTGGTTAGGTATAACACATGTTAATGTGAGAGATTAAAAATAATTGAATAAAAATTTGGATAAATCAAATGGTTTACCTACATTTGTATCATAATCAAAAGCAAATAAAATGAAAACTATCGTACAAGAGTTACCAAAAGGTAAAAAAAACGTTATCTTACACGCATTGACGTTAAGAGAAATACAATTAAAAAAAGACCAAGAATTTTATACTGGTCAAGATTTAATTGATATCCAATGTGAGTTGTTTGATATAGTTTTGTTGAAGAAGATGTTAGAATATAAGGTTGATATTGTATTGAATGAATCACAACACGAACATTTTAAAGCGATAAACAATATTGATTACCCAATGTATGATATAGCACCGAAAATAATTGAATAAAAATTTGTAAATATAAAAAAAAATCCGTACCTTTGTTTAATAAATAATTAAAAACATACATTATGAAAAAGTTAAATACAACATTATTTGAATTAGACGTTATATTTGAATCTATGTCACATGCACAAACTTGGGCATCATTAATTGATTTGAAAGAAATTAAAAAAGAATTAATTGATATCAGAAACGAATGTATTGAAGAAACGTTTGACTTTGACCAAAATGTTGATGAAATTAGTTTAATTGATAAACAATTAGTTTATATCAATAAAAACATTAAAACTTTTGAAAATGCTTTATTATGTCATGAATCAAAAATTACTGAAAAAAGAACAACTTTAGGTGAATTAGGTGTTTTTTGTTTAAATTAGGAATATCCAAATAAATTTATTACTTTTGTATAAACAAATTATAAAAATTGTGTTATGATTAGAAATAAAAAAAGATTTGATGTAATGGCATTTAAAGAATATGTTAATAATCAACTATCTAGAACTGATGATTATGCAACAGAGAGCTTTAAAAGCGGATTATGTGTTGGTTTAGAACATGTCCTACACAAATCCAATAACTACAAAGGTTATCAAGATTTATATTGGGAAGAAATTGGTTGGAAAGAATGGTATGAAGGTAATCGAACTGAAGTTTGGGAAGAGAAAAAACTCTTTATATACGGAACACCAGATAGCAAATATCGTGGTAGCAAATTTAGCAGAAGATATTATTAAAAATAAAGGGGTTGCTGAAAACCTTAATAGAGTAAGCAATAATAAAAAATAAAAAATAAAAAAAAGAATGAAAAAATTAATGTATTTTTTAATGGTAAGTGTATCAATTTTAACTTTGGCATCATGCTCAAGTGTTGAACCTAACTATGAAGGTGTCCTTATGGAAAGTTATGGACGAAATGGTGAGAGTGATTTTAAATCAGTAAAAGGTAGACAATGGACAATATATCCAGGTACTAAATTATATCAAGTACCTATGTTTGAGACATCTGGAGACCCAGAAAAAATATCAATCAATGCAAAAGATGCTGGTGTATTTACGGTTGACCCATCATATCAATATACACCAATGAGAGGTAAAGGTGTTCAAATTGTTTTTAATTATAAACATTTAGGTGTTGATGAACCACAAGTTATGTTTGAACAATTAGAGACATCAATACTAAATAAGTTAGTTATAAATGCATATCGAGAATTAGCACGTAATTATACTACTGATAGTCTTATGAATAATTTGAATTCATATGAAAGATTAGTAGAAGAAAAACTTAAAAAAGATTTTGAGAGCAAATTTATGTATTTGGAAAACTTGACATCTGGGTTAAGACCTCCAGTATCAATGGAACAAGCAATCGAAGCTCGTAATAACGCAGTGCAAAAAGCGAACCAAATTGAGAATGAAGTTAAAGTTGCTAGAATGGAACAAGAGAAAGCACGAATTGAAGCACAAACCAATAATATCAAAGCAGATGGTTTAAATGAAAAGATTTTGAAACAAGAATGGATTAATGCTATTAGATACTCTAATAACAGAATTATAATCACTGATGGTAAAACCCCAGTAATCTTAGGGCAATAATGAGAAAAGTATTATATATAACAATATGTTTGTTTATATTGAACATATTGTTCTTTTGGTTGCATAGAATAGCATTCCAATCGTCAGAACCATTTTTAGTGATTGTAACATTTTTGATACATTCATTTGTTTTGATAAAGTTACCTTACGAAAAATTTTTTAAAAAAGAGGATTAATTTCCTCTTTTTTTTTATAATAAATTTGCATATATCAAAAACATTTACTACATTTGTATTA
>JACCDX010772973.1_pt1 | contig 49240 bp, 58 predicted proteins | sample 7449681 | NCBI WGS metagenome assembly JACCDX01 (sample SAMN15323450, study PRJNA562643) | freshwater metagenome | isolation source: river surface water | place: USA:Blue River Watershed | collected 2017-08-18
AATGGGGCAACACAGAGATATAAATAGTGTTTGGAGAACCTATGATGTTGTAGTTGAAACGATACCTATTGCACGTGGTGTTGGTTCCCGTTCTCTTGTTCCATCCTTGGGAGGTTCACAGACACGAAAAAGAAAATTCTCCAGAAACAAGACTAAACGAAATCATTAGGCATGAGATTGGCGAAATAGATTTAATTGTGAAGAAATTTGGCGACTCATCTCACAAACACGAGGATTCCTATGAAGAGCACGATGAACAGCAGTGGGATGAACTTCATGAAACAGATGAGATTCTCTCTGTATAAGATATCCACGCAAGGTACGAATAGAACTCAATGAACCACGATTTTGAGGTGTCATTCTGAATAATATAGGGCGCATGCCTTCAAAGGAAAAAGATTCTACAAAAGAATGAATCGCGTCTGTATGATTACGAAAACGAACACCTGAAAACTCTTGAAGAATCCACGAATACAGGATGTAAGTCAGATACAATCTATCTAACTCACGTTGTTGTTGTGTTCTTTGCTGAGGTGTTAATTCTGTGGGTGGACGTATAGCATTCCGACAATTCGGACAGGTAGAGTTGCAGATTAGCCAAGGATTCAGACAGTCTTCATGAAATTCATGGCAACAAGAATCAAGTTTTTTTTTGGGCTGTTCCTCTTTGATTGGCTCCAGGCAAATGCTGCAATCCATTCTTCCTACCTATCTGCGTTTTTTCCCTATTTAGATTAGAAGCATGGCTAAGAAAAACAATCTTCGTCGTACACGGAAACAAAATGGTGGTGGATGGGCTTTTACAGGAGCAACAATTTCTGGAGTGAATAACTACGGACAAGTCAATACACCCATTGGTGATTGTCGTGCAGCTCCTCCTCCTGGATTCATTTCACCTCCCTACGCACAAAAGGGATTGCCCGGATTGTCTGGTGGTGGTCGCCGTCGCCGCAGAACAATGAAGGGTGGTCGCTATGGATTTGACCTCGCCAATCCTGTCCCGGGTGCTGCAGCTCCTTGGGCGGGTGGAATTCCTCCTGTCCAGCGCATCGCTTGCGAAGGCTCTACACCGAATCCTTTGAATCCTGGTCCTCACACACCCAGCACAGCGCCTCCTGCGCCTTCTGGAACTTCCTTCTTGACGGGTGGTCGTCGTCGTCGCAACCGTAGCCGCAGACAGGGTGGTGGTGGTCTTGGAACGGACAATCTTGCCTATTATGCCCCCACTGCAGGCTATGACAATCAGCCCAGTCGTTGGGTAGATAGTGTAGGGGCTCCTGTTCTTCTCCAGAAGCCCTATGATGCGCAAGCCTGGAACCCTGCTTGCGTGAAAACGGGAGGACGCAGACGCAATCGCAAAAATACCCGTCGCACTACTAGAAAATGAACGTAGACCCCCGAGGATTTTATATCAATGAACAAGGCGTGGTTGCACCCAAACAAACCGTCTTCAATGGTGGAAAGCGTCGCAAAACCCGTCGTAATCGGAAAAACAAAAAAGCCACCAGTCGTAAACAAAGAGGTGGTGCGACAATGACTGTAAAAAGAGCTATCAAAAAACTCCAAGATATTGAGAAAAAGCACGGCGATTTGGAGTTTTATCGCTTAGATAAATCGTATTTAGAAGATATTCGTGATATTTATCATTCGGATCGTGGAGGTGTAGATAGAGCTATACTTGAATAATCATTCCTCTTCATCGTCATCCACAAGCAAACATCCTGAAGGCTCCTCTTTGGCTTCTTCAAGTTGTCCTTCTTCCTCTTCCTTTGGCTCATGGGAACCAATCTGGATTTTATAGGCACATTTCTTGTAATACATCGCTCGCTTTCGCCACTGCGACTGATAGACTGTATGACAATCGACAATATCTACAATCACTGGATGAACTTGACGTTGTTCTGGTTTGATACGAAGAATTCGTCCTGTACTTTGTTCAACTTTCTTACGCGGACTTGCCAAAATGACAGTATTCAATGATTTGATGTTCATCGCTTCAGAAGCCATCGCATACGATGCTAAGAGAACGCGCGCAGTTTGAGCACCACTCTCCCGGACTTCTTCCTTCATTCCTCCAATGTAATAACTCATCGTGAGACCGGTGGGCTTGAGTAATGTCTCAAGGGCTTCCAAATGTGTGATTCGCTCCGATAGGACAAGAATACGACGACGAGCATCTGACGCCAATTCTATAACAATGTCAGCAATTTTCTGTGTACGAGGCGCATGTTCAATGACATTGGTAAGAAGTCGTCCCATAATCATTTCACCCCGATAGTCTGTAGGAACATTCATATACGCAGGATCAGTGGATGTAATTTGTTCACAACGCACAATCACCTGTGGGTCAGGATCTCTCGTTTTTTCCCAATGCACGGGTTTTCCCAGAAACCATTCAAAGACTTTTGTTAATCCATCATCTCGTTTCGGTGTTGCTGAAAGCCCCAGCATGCATTTTGTCTGGACTTTGAGCAAAGCTCTTGAGAAGTTGGAAGCGCCCAAATGATGGCACTCATCAAAGATAGTAAATCCAAAGGGTTCAAAGGTTCCCTCTGGAAATTCACGTCCAACAATGGTTTGAATCATAGCAATGCTGCAGTCAAATGATTTTGTTGTAGTCTCAACTTCTTTAAAGGTGGGATCTGCAGATTTGAGCCTCTCCACTAACTCTTCACGTTTACCTCCCACTTTTAGTCCTTTTTCAGAACATAATTTCTTCAACTCCACAATGGTCAAGGGTTTTCCACTGATAGTTTCTTCCAGGATTTGACATTTATCTTCTTGAATGATTCCAACGGAAATCCCGGGAACAAGAGCTTCCAGTTCACCTTTCCATTGCTGCATCAAGAATTCCTTGTCCACCACAATCAAGAATTTTTTTCCCAATCGCATGGCTGTCCAAATTGCCATGAATGTCTTCCCTCGACCACAGGGAACACAAATCAACCCATTGGCGCCTGCATTTAGAAATTTATCGACAATCTCTTTTTGATAGTCATAGGGTTTTCCAATGAACGTAATATCAGTGCGGAGAGGAACTCCCTCTGGAATAGCAGTTGCTTGGGCTTCTCCATAGAGTTCATTTGCCCATTGCCGAGGAAGATAAAATCGTGTGGGAGATTCAGTATACACAGCAAAGGGTTGAACGGCTTGTTTCGCAAATTTAAATGCAACTGTGGGTGCAACAGTTAACTCTTTTCGTAAATGCTGTATCCGTCTTGGAGTTAAACTTGTTTTCTTAATTGCATATCCGTGAGCAGTAAGAACACGGTCTAACGTTTTTAATTCCTTCAGGTCCATAGGAGTACCTTGAATACCTAAGCTTGGGAAAATCAATTTTAACAAATCTAAATAGAAAAGAGTATGAGTTCTACGGCACTTTCAACGGAATCTATTATCTCAATCGGAGCTGTTGTATGGGCAGTTGCATTGCCTTTTTTACCCGCTCAAGTTCATGAACTTCTTCGCCACCCCTTCGCTGCATTTGTTCTTCTTGCTGTTGTCTTGGGAGCACTCCGTTTCGGACCTGTTCCTGGAGTCTTGGTTTTATTGGCTGTTCTTTTGACTTTTGTGGAACGAAATCGTGTCGCTATCAAAAATAGTTTGTTAGAAAAAGCGGCTGGTGAGGAGCCTACCTATCAAAAACAATTGCAAGCCTCTCTTCCTATGGACCCGAATGAAGTACATCCTCTTCCCACAGTTCCCGCAACAGAGGAAATGGACTACATGCCCAATGATGAAATGGGGTCCAATGAATTTGAACCGGTAGCCGCTTCGCAAGATGAAAAAAATGTCATTCCAACAATTTCTTCAACTCCTGAGGTTGCAGAGCGTCATTTTGTAAATCAAGGATTTGGGTCCATCAAATTAGCAGGTGATCCTTAAGCAAATTGAATATCTTTGAGTTGCGCATCGGTAATGGTTTTATCGATACGGAGTTGCTTGTAAATGGAGCAAATATGTTGCTTCCACCAAGGATTTTGTGCCAACCAGTTGCGCCATCCTGGCCATACTGCATCCCACCACAACTTCAGTGTTGCATCATCATAACACAAATCATAGGTTCGCATTTCATTGACAGGACGGCAAAAATGAAGATTGGGTACTTTGTCTACACTTCCTTGCCACCAAGCCCCATGATACCCCCGTTGAGACCCAAGTCCAGAACGTTCAGGACAAATCATTTGTTCATTGTATTTTGCGTTAAAGCAACTTCCGTATGTATTTCTATTTTCTTGGTCCGTGGCTTGAATTTTACAGGAAGTGTCAAATGTCGGGGTATCTTTGGGTCCAGTTCCATCGGGCAATCGTTTTCCAGCAACACACCCTTTCGTATTTGTTTTTTTGTCTTCCCAGTACCGAGGGAATTTCGTAGGACATTGTTGAATGGCTTTCTCTCGTAAATATTTTTTCAAATACTCAACACAGGTTGGTATTCCATCGTGAGTTGGAGACAATGTACAAACCAGATTTTTTCTGCATTTGAAATCTACAATCTCACCATCACAGCAATCTGTGTCTCCCTTTCCATTTTGAAGAGGTGTCGTTGCTTGAGGACACATAGAAATCTGAATGTCTGAGTCATCTGCATTTGAAGGTGTTTCAGCAAATCCTTCTTTGATGAGTGCTTCTTGTGTATTGCTGAGCATATACATGGTAATACCTGCTGCTACAAGTATGAGTATACCAAGAAACAATGTTTGTTTTCCAAGTATGTTCATTCGTTCCCTATTCTAATCAACGATTTCACCGTGTGTAGGCAACCACCGCTGCTCCAATACCAAATCCTATCAATCCGACTATGACTGAAACGACAAGAATCGGTGTTCCACTCTTAATCCATTCAGGAAGCACAACAATAGGACCTTTGGCAAAACTTCCTTCGGATGCTGTCACTCGGGATATGAAATAGGCTATAATTGTAAGAACCAATAATCCAAGAGCAATTCCAAATGCAACTGCTAAGATTGTTTCAATTTGGTCTGCATTTAATCCTTTTCGTCCCAAATCACCTTGCAAATCACTTTGTCTCTTGTCTAAGACATCAGAAAGAAGCTCGCCTTTGCGAGTGTCTACAACGATTTTTCTGTCTTTGTTTACATGGAGATCCGGATTGAGTGGAACACATTTATAAGAAGATGTTGTGTCTTCACGTGTAAAGACGCCTCCTTGTCCTTGAGAGTCTTTTAAAGAACCAGAGCGTATAAAACGTGTAAACGTTGTTTCATTGTCTATCGTGAAAGGAACAGGCATTGTTTTTGCTGTTATTAAATCAGGGAGACGGACATCAGGAAAAGGTTCATTTGTAGAACCATTTACAAGAACATTGTTGGCATTTCGAAAACGATAGATGAATTTTTTCAATTCATTGACTTGGGAAAATGAAATTGTTGAATAAAATAATAAGACACGAGCCTGCACTGAGCTCGATTGATTATTTTGAAGTTGACTTAAGCATGTGGAATAAATCAAAAATCGTGAATCATCAGGGAGAACTTTTCCAAGAGAAATGGGACTTCCAGGAAGTCGTCCCTGGAACAGAGCATTCAGATATGAATTCTGTTGTGTGGAAGGTCCTGAATAAATAGGAATACAAAAGATAACATATTTTTCAGCAATTGAATTTGTAGTTGAAAAGACCAAAACTACTTCTGCAGGAATTTGCCGTTGGAGTTCTTCGGTAAAAAAACTTCCATGGAGGCTTTTTGTAATCTGCATTGTTTTCAATGTGTAAGAATTGCCTTGAAAGCGGAGTGTTGTTGTTGATGCCTGACTGCTATTCATTCCTTCTCGGAGAAATCCCTTGTCATTGGAATCAATGACAAATTCAGGTGCATTGGATTTTGTAGCCCATTGAATATCAATCAAAAATGATTCTTTGACGGAATCAATAATGCTTGAACTAAGCTGAGCTGTTCTTTGAATAGGAAAATCACGGACTCCTAGATTTGAACATGTGGACATTCTACTCTGTCTTCTAAACTATTGCGGGTATATATGTCGGACCATCAAACTGATACAATGTTGCCGTAGCCTTATTACCTGTCGGTGTCACAAGAACTTCATCGCCATTAAAGAGTTCTTCGCATCCAACGTCATCCTGGCAATCGCGGCGTTTGTATTTAATTGGCAGAGGAACAGGGTTGTAGGTGTCAGTTCGTGTGTAATAATTGTAGCGGTTGGAACTATAGGCAGTTCTACGACCATACAAGGGCAATAATTGACCTTCTTCTGTTTTTAGAAGACCCATGGACTGATAGGATTCAGGAAGTCCTTGGGTTCGCACGTTAATGAGGCGCCCACCATCTGGAGGAAGAAGACCACCACGAGGAGGAAGTTCAGGTCCATTGTCCCAGAGACGTTGAGGGCGAGGAGGACGGCTGTAGCGATCATCACCACCCTGCGAAACAACGGAAATTTCTATCGGTTGCTGACCAGATGGCTCTTGCGCGGGTTGCTGAAGCTGGGTTCCTGCAAATCGTAGAGAAGGAGAGCTAATGGTTAAAAAATATCCCAAGGCAAGACCAACAAGCAATAAAAGGAGAAAAAGCGGCATTTCTGAACTCAAAAATGTGCTTTTGCTTCGGAGAGGCATTCTATCTATTTACCCTAAAGGGTTTCCCTGTGGCATTGAGGTTCCAAACATTTGCTGGAAAGTATCCAACATTTGTTTTCCATCTTGCATCATAGGCTTCACGTTTGATAATAAGCTCATCAAACTCTTTTGTGTGTCGATGAGTTTTTGAGTATCTTCTGTCATTTGTTTTACTTGGTCGGGTTTCAAAGCATTCAAAGCATTGATAACAGTCGTTCCCTGGTCAATGTGAAATCCACCCTTTCCCTCTTCAGGGATGACACCAAGTTTAAACAATCCATCAGGTTCAGTTCCTCCAGAGCGGAATCCAGCAGCAGGAGGTTTATCATCTTTTGTAGGAGGCGCTTGCTTTGTGGCATCAGGTTTGTCAGCAGCAGCAGGAGGTGCTGGAGTGGCTGACCCAAGGGATGCCGTAGTGGTTGTTTGTGTTGCATTTCCACTCAAATCAGAAAATCCTTCAATGAAAGAGGATGCATAAATTCCACTTGGCTCCACACGTTTGGCAGAAGAGGTCATGGTCTGAATGCGTGCACTGATTTCCTTGGGGCTTCCACCACTAAATCCTTCACGCATATGTGAGGGCTTCACCATCAATGCAAAGACAACACCTGATATTAAAGTCAAAGCAACAGCAGTTTCATACGAATTTAGCGAGCCGTAGGCGATTAATCCAGTCGCAATGCTGACCAAGGTAGCATTAAACGGGATGAAAAAGATTGCATATACAACATACAAGATGAGTGCTATATTTGCAACACTGGTAGTAAGTTCAGTTGACTTCATTCTATTTAGAAGGCAAGAAGAGGAGCCACAACTCTTTGAAGAACCCAAAACGTTGCGCCAGCCAAAGCAGACTTGGCAAGAGTTCCAACAGTAGTTAAATCACCAGTTGGTTTGATGAGCGACGGAATGTAATGCGAGAAAAGAACATTAATAAAGGGAAGACTGAAAATGAACACCAACAATGTCACAAGAATCGGGGTCTTGATTTCATCAGCAACACGGGAATAAATGTTCTTTCCTGTGGGCATTACCATAGGAGGGGCTTGGGGCTGTCCTTGCATCCAAGGGGATGCCATGTTGTAATTCCCAGAAGGAGGGGGTCCATTTTCAGGAACCGGAGCTCGTTGAACTCCATGCATTGCTGCTGCAAAATCAGCAGGGGTAGGATGATCACGACCAATAACATGACTGGTAGCGGGACCTGAATCCATGGTGTGCGGTGCTACTGTATTAGGATTCGGAGCATTTATGACTTCATTTCCGCCTGAAAAAGAGGGTGCAGGATTGTTCAAATCCTTAAAAATCTGACGAACCAAGTCATCATCACCCGGAGAACCTTTTTGGTCTAATTCCGAAAGAAGAGTTCCACCTGCGCTCATTGTTCTACACAAGAGTTGGCTTTGGTCGTTTGCGGCTTAACCGCGCTGCACTTGAAACGCTTCAATCACTCCGGAACTTGGGCAATCAAGCAAAAAGGTATCAAACTGATAGCATCGTCCACCAATTTGGTACGTTGCTGTTTTTACTTCATCTGCCGGAGGCGCCCGAATAATGACACAATTATCCCCTTTGCATCCAGGTCGGAAAAGGACAATGAGTCCAACACCCAGTAAGAAACTAAAGATGTAATTGAACGATTTTGTTTTCATAAAATCAAATATCATTCTTCCTCTCTGGTAGATACAGCGATGTTCAAACACTTTGAAATTGTTCCTTTTTTAGTGGGGCTTGGATTCGGACTTGTGCTTTTAGCCTTTTGGAAACCCAAACCTGAAATCATTCAAGCCTATCCTCATCCCAACAATGTAGAAAAGAATATCTACCGTGATCCAAATGGTGTCTGCTACAAATATCAATCAAAAGAGGTCAATTGTGATGCCAATGAAAGCACAATTAAACCCTATCCAATTCAAAACGGGAAACATGCAAATGAAGTTGATTAACCCATTCTGCGTGCATTAATAATTGCTGCAACCTTTGCTTTCTTTTGTTCCTCTTCCGTTATGACATGTTTTTCAATAGGTGCAGTAGCACCACCTTCTTGTTTTTCAGCAAGGAAAGAGCGAACAGCCATCAATGCATTCAAATAGTCGGACGGCGAAGATATGGTAGTATCTCGCAAACTGAAAATAGAGCTGCCTGTTTCTGTTAGCTTCTTTGCCAAATCAGTATTTTGCTGATAGAATGCTTTCAAGATACTAAACCAAAGGTCAAAGGAATTGGGAATCGGTGTTTTATCCTGTGCTGCAATGGAGGCAATTGTACGCGGTGAGCGCGTTTTCATGAGTTGGTCTACCAAGAGCTGATTGCGAAGAACTTTGAGGCGTTCCACTTCATAGGCTTGGTATACGCTACTATATTGAGTAGATGTGTAGGAGAAATCTTTTGTATAAGCTGGATGCAAGAATCCGCGGGCAGGATCATCATAGGTTTCAATCAAAATGACATCAATCGCTTCACCACCTTTCATGGATGTTTTCCTGGCGAGTTCAGCTTCTTCTTCTGCCGATACGTAATGACCAAAGGCATCCTTCGCTTGAAATGGAAAATGACCCGTTGCATAGACTGGATATCCAATATGGCGGTCATCTTTTGAATCCAACAAGACATGTCTGATTTTTGGATTCGGAATTGTTTCGGAATATTTCAAAGGATAAAGTGCTTTGTTTCGCATTTTTTCTGCATCCATAACTTTCTTGTTTGCATCCTTTACAGAAAGTGCTGTAATTCCTGTTTCACCTCGTTTGTATTTTGTATAAACATCACGAAGATTTGCCAGGGCTTCCACATAACTTAGAACAGGTTCAGGTCTTTCCTCTTTCCCTTCCTCGCCCTCTTTTCTTTCCACTATTCCTGATTCAAACTTTCGTACTTCTTCCATACGCTGACGAGATAATTCAATGACTTCTTCAGAATTCAAGGGGCGAAAATTTAACATAGGAATGGTCTTGGTGGGCTTTCCGGTTTCATCCAAAACAACCAGATTTCCATCCGGTGCATAGGTATAGCGTGTAGGATTTTCAACGCGTCCCTTGAAAAATCGTTCCAAGACTTCTTTTCGTGAACCCTCCAATGGTTTTGCTTCGTCTGCAACACCTTTCACTTTGAATGTTCGTTTCTTCGCAGCTTCAACAGGCGGCTTGGGTGCTTCGCCCGTGGGCGGCTTGGGCGCATCACCAGTGGGTGGTTTGGGTGCTTCACCTGTGGGCGCTTTGGATTCGTCTCCTGTAGGCTTTTCAGGTGCCGTAGCTGTTGCACGAACTTTAAATTTTATGCCTCCACTTTGAACTGGGACCTGTATCATGGCTTTCTGTAAGGAAACAAATATCCTTTTTTTTTAAAACTCCCATAGAAAAGAATGTCCTCGTCAGCTGTGGATACAACCGTTCGGCTTTCCTTTGCTCTTGTAAATGGACTTATCTTAGCAATTGTTCTTCCAGTTTCGTACATGTTTTATCCAGGCTTTACGGATACGTACTTGCCTCTTTTCTTGTTTGTTCTTATCCCTGCCATTTCGTATGTTGTTTCGTTTGGATTAAATGCATTAACTCAATACATTTCATGCGGAACAGTAAGTCCAGGACAAGTAGCACTTGCAGCATCTTTGAATCCATTGTATGTGGCAGGATTTGCATTTGTGTCGTGGATACTTCCATTCTTTCAATCGTTTGTTTCCGCTGTTTTGCCTGAAGGAGCAGACGAAACAATGAAAAAATCATTGAGTTATTCCTTTTATTTACTATGGGGGGGTATCTATGGTCAAGTCTTTAGTGGTGGATTTGCTCAAGCCTGTCCATCTTCAGGAAGCGTTGGTCCTAAATAGACATATTTCGGGACTCCTTCTACACCGGAACCCTCCGTATTTAAAACATAGTATCCTGGTTTTGCTTTGTCTGCATAGCGTACACGGCGGTGTGGTGATGCTTTCTTAGCACCAACAGCCGGAGAGCTGATTTCCATGCGGTTTGTCCAAAATTCAGAAGGTGTTAGTAAAACAACAAAGAAATAGGAGACAAATGCCCAAACAATACAAAAAAGCCAAAAAGGAAACCAAGAATGTGTTTCAGGATTCTTTCCAATTCCAAATTCTTTCCAAACTCCGTCTTTTGTGAACATGAGTTGCGGTCGTAAGTATAAGACGACAGCAACACCTGTTAGATATACTAAACCTGAAATAAAGAAGAGCTTCATCCTTATTATTTGACACATGTTTTTTAACACGATACACCACCGCCACTCTCTTGGTCAGCACCAAATCCATCTTCATGGTCTTCTGTATCTGCAACATCATATCCAGCATCAATCTCATGAGCTTCTTCTTCTGTTATCACTTCATTCTCAATGACTTCATCTGTCACTTCATCCTCTCCTTGATTGGCAAACTCACGCTGCGCACGCTCGCGGACATATTGGTCCTCGTTGTATGTGTAAATAGCTTTGGAACCACCTACAGCCCAATCGCCAATGCGCAATTTCTTCTTTTGTGATTCGAGAGGTTTGAGAGATTCAGGAAGTTTCTTGAAACGCCCCAAAATTTCTTGACGTTCTTCTTCATTCTTTTGCTCAATGATATTGCGAATGTATTCGTCGGTGAAATCCAGATTTTCATCTTTCTTCTTGTCCAAAATTTTGAGCATGAATTCCTTGGGAGCTTTCTTGTCATTTTCTACCAAAGCAAAACTGTCTTCTTCGTCAAAGTCCGAGGGTAAGATATCTGGATTCAACAAATCAGTAAAAATTCCCAAGACTAAAAACTGAGGAAGGTAGGGATATTCCGAAAGTTGTCCAGGGAAGGTGTTCAAACGAACTTTGCTTTGAAGCAAAGGAATCATAACCTTGAGTTGATTGACTGCATCGCGGATTTTTTTGGTGGAGGTGTAGTTTTCTTGGAAATAGGATGATTCCACGATGTGAGAAGTCAAGGCTTTCACAATATCTTCAGTGATGGCTTGTCCTAATTTAAGACTATCAGGTGGTGTTACCAAGTTTTCTTTGTTGTACTTGGTGAGAGTTCTCTGGAACGGCAGTAAATAGGTGCTCAGAAGTGATTGCGCCAACTTGCTACAACTATCTCCTTTATCCAATCCAATAAACATACGGAGAAAAATTGTAAAATGCTTCTTTCCAAGTTGTTCCTTTAATTTTTCTTGGAGGCGATTCACCTTTTTGATGAGAGGATCATAGGCGCGCGTGTAATCCAACTCCGAAACAGGTTTTCTGGTTTGAACATCACGTATATTTGCAATGACTTGCTCAAGAATTACTTTGTATTCATACTGTTTGGTCTCATCTTGTTTGACAAAAGGAATGAAGGGAATGTCGCGCAATGTTTCTAACAATTGGATTTGGATTGTGGTTATAGGCTTGATGGCAGGTTTTGGAACAAGATAATGGTCATGCATTGTGTCCAAAAGTTCTTCAAATTCCTTGGTGTTCACTGTGACTCCAGCTGCAGTTAAACTTTGTTCTTTCTTTGCAAGCAAATCCTTTTCAGCTTCCTCCATCCCCTTTTCAACCATTTTGCTATAGCTATACTTCTTGCTCCGAAGCTCATCCGTTATGAGAGGTAAGATAGGATCGCGTGGGTCATAAAGAAATGTCAGACCGCAATGAGGACACTTCATATCATATCCAGGTTCGTGAGGATATCCAACACGAGGACCACGGAAGCAAATCTTTGAGAAGAGCTTCTTCATATTTGCTGGGTCAATGCTTCCCAAAAGAGGTTTCTCCTCACGAAGGGTCATAGGAACGCGGAGATACGAGCCACGACCTCCCAGAGGAACTTCTTTGGACCCTAAGTCAGGTAGACTCTTTTCAATCCAATATTTCATGGGGGAAGAAACTTGATCATAGCAGCATGTGTATAAAGATTTCTTAGACGTTCCAGAAAGTTTTGCACCTGTGCGAGCCACGGCATGTGCAGCCATAAGCCATCCGCTTACACGTGAAGACCCTCTTGCCGCAATTTCTTGAATAGGAGTCTTTGCTGCCATCTCCTTGGTAATTTTCATGAAGAACGGAACAAACCCATCAGGAATTTTTTCGTCTGCAAAAGTTCCACCAGGAGCGCGCCCGAATTTTTCTGTCAGATATTTTCTCTTTGTTTCCAGAAGTTGCTGGATTGCAGATTTTTCAACGTAAGTTTTTACGTTATTGTACAGACTTTGCCCAATGGCTGCTTGACGTTTCAAATCATCGGTTATGGATTGAAAGCCAGTCTGATTCCAAGGAAGTTTGTCGTCACGAATGGTAGCCAGAGCGCATGCCAAATACTTAAGGGCTCTATCATCCTTGATGACTGCCTTTCCTGAAGAATCTGTGAGAGCTGTAGGGTCAAGAGGATATCCTTCAAACGAAGCAATGCAGTTTTCAACGGTGTACTCAATTGTGTATTCAGGAACATGGGTTTGAATTTCAACTAAAATCGCAGCCGCTGTCATTCCAATTAACACTCGGCTTGAATATTGTCCATATTCCACTTTCTTGTAGTCTTTTGTTTTTGCCTTTCGTTCTTCTTCAGCTTTTACAAAATCAGCCTGTTTTTTCAGAACCGTTAAATTCGCCGTTTGTTCCACCAAACGCAGATAGGTTTCCTTCGTGAAATCAACACCAATGACACCAGTTATGCGTTTCATGATTCCATAAATAATTGTCTGCTTGGGGTCGGCAAACTCAATCTTTTCGGGAGCCGCGGCAGGCTTGCTATCCAGGAGACGCTCGATTTCATCTTTGATGTCTTGGTCTTTGTCTTCAATTGTTCCGCGACCAATCATGGGGACACCATTGTCATTGTATTCCATGTGATTATCATATTCAAGGTCCTGGATACCTTGTCCACAGTTTTTGCAGATGTATTGCCCCATGAAAATGCCATCATTGAATGTAAGAAGCAACTCTTTGTGATATTGTTTGGCACGAAGAGGATCCATAAACTCGCGAATCTGTAAGAATTCATGTTCACAGAGTAAATGCTTGTTGCAGACGCGGCACATCAGCCAGTGATTGATTTTTTCTTCCGTTCGGTAATTGGACACATATTTGGCTAAGAGCTCCATGCGCTCTCCAAGATTTTTTGCATTCTTGACCATATTGTATTGCTGCACGTGCTCACAGGGATTGGGCTTGGGAGGACCCACCTTTTCTTTCTTCATTCGTTCAACCAACAAGTCATTCTTCTTTTTTGTTAAAAGAATAGTCCGTGCAGCGCGAATGTATTCTTGAGTTGGCTTTCCTGCAAGTGTATCCTGGAACAAATCAGGATACTTTTTATACAAATAGGCAAACCGAGCAATATCGCTTTCTTTGTAGGCAGGGACACGCTCTGCAAATTGGAGAAGTGCACTGGGCAAGAGACCCTCAGCCTTTTGGCTCCAGATTTGTTTAAAGAGTGCCTCCACAGCAGAGACATTTAATAAACTGTCCACCTGTACAGTTGTCTTAGTGGCAATCTCTTCTGCTTTTGTGCGCTCATTATTTAAGAATGTGCGTAGAGCAAGATTGTATTGATTAATTTTGGTGACAATGGCTTTCATTTGGTCTTCATTCAAGTCTTTATTCCGAAGCCCCAAGCTTGTTAAAAGAGGGAGCAAATCACCAATACCGCGTCCATAAATGGGTTGTCCAGATAACCAATCTGCAATGCTCAAATTACTGAGCACGGAGCCATCTTTCTTCAACGGTAAAATTTTGTCAGGATTAAATGTTCCTTCTTCACCTTCCTCTTTTTCACGAATGGGACCATTTTGCTCCAAAATCATTTTGACAGTTTTCGTAGGCAACATGGATTGTGCAATATCCAAGGCGAGGTCTCCTGTTCGCGTTGCACCAAATTCACGTAAATATAAGAAAGGAAAGAATAAATACGAAATGATGGTGAGAACATCGCTGTTTTCAACTGTCACAAGTTCATTTGACACCAATCGTGCAGAGCGAGACATAATTGTACGCAAACGACTGAATGCAACCGTTTGATAAATAGAAGAATCCAAGATTGCTTCGCGATTTGCATTCAAGCGCTGCAAACCTCCTACTGTTTTGTCTTCATCTTCTGTCTTAGGGACATCACCACGGAATACATCCATATCTCCAGGCGCTGAGGCATTGGCTTCTTCCATTAAGGGAAACTGGGGGAAGAACAAGGAAAAATAGTTTTGGAATTCGGTGTAAAACTTGGGAAGAGAAGAGACCTGCTCTGTTGGTTCAGGATTCATGGAAGAGGTCATGTTTCTTTTCAAATATTGAATCGAGCCCTTGACTGTTTCATCCAAGAAATGGACATCAATGTCATCACGTTCCGAAATAACGGGATCAACAGAGCCAACATCACCCAGACCTTTTGTCTTCATTTCCATAAAGTATTTGGGGGTGTGATCATAGTAAATCGCACGTTTGGATTTCACAATCGGTCTGGCAAGAGGAATTTTAGAGTCCTCGAGAATATCCGTCACAGTCGTGTAGGATGTCTTTTTTGTTCCTTCCACGCCCTTGCCACCAGGCAAATAATTCACCAAATCATTTCGCAAACTGAACAATTGTTCTGTGAGCACTTTGATTTTCTTAAGGCGTCTGGGATGAAGTCGTTGTTTATCACTCAATTTGGAGTCTTTCATCAAATCAGTCAACATTCCAGATTTCTGCTCTGCATCCGTGTAATCAATGCTTTTTGCCTTCCCAGCTTTGACCTCAACAGCCGCTTGATAGACTTCTTCTGTCTCATCTAAAAATTCAATTTCATCATCGTCCAATTCCTCTTTGGTCTCCTCTTCTGTTTCAATGACTTCACCTTCCTTGGGCTCCTGAGTGGGTGCAGGTGCAGTTGTAGGAGGAAAGGCGGCTGTAAAATACTGGAAAGGTTCATTCATGGGAATTCCACGATAGTCAAACTCGAGCTTGTAGGGATTTTGTTCTTCACCCTCATCAGTCTGAACAAACACAGCTGAATCTTCTTCTTCATTGACTTCTTCTACGCGGAATCTGGGACCAAAGCTCCCTTCTTTTGTATAGGTTGTCACGAGTTGACCAGGCTTCAAATTAGCAACAACGACGAAGGGTGCCGTCTGTAAGAAAAATTCTTTCTCATCCTCATCATATACAAATTTGTTCAAGGGATGCTTACTCAATGTTATATGGTTGATTTCAAGAGCTGGGTCAATTTCATACTCAGCGCCTTCGATGGGGGCTTCTCCCTCTTCCACTTTGATAACTTCTCCATCTTCTTCTCTGCGAACCATGGGAATGCTATCAAGTTTGCTTGAGCCTCCCACCGGGAGGATGAGGATTCGGTTCACATCGCAATAAAAAATTGTTCCTCTTCTTCCTGCCCAGGCACCGTCATCAAATTGAATGATGTCTCCAAGCTGAGGAATTGCGTCTGCTTTGGGATCTTCCACTGGTGGTGTCGCAACTGCAACAGGAGCCTCTTGCGGCTGGTTGGTTTCCTCACCAGAGGATTCTGTATCTTTTTTTTCTTGAGTTGTCTTTTCAGGATCCATCTCAAAGTCCTCTATTGACTTAGGGCAATTAAAATTGAAAGCCCGCTGCCGCCAAAATTTTTCCAGTCACCCCAAGAACAAATGAAGTACACTGTAAATACTTTTCAGACCCTTCTCTCCAATCACTCCAGTGGAACTCTTGATTTCCTTGCCACGCAGGAAGGCGGAAATTTCCGAGTCATTGGCTCTGAACGTTATCGCATTGTCCGCTACGATAAGAAAGCAACGGATATGTCATCTCCCTACGCAAAGTGGATGCGCTCCACAGTCTGGGATTCCACTGACAATCTCCCCATGTGCGTGAGTCCACCGAAGGCGAAGGCGGAGAAGGGAGAGACTCCTCCTGCAGGGTCTACTCCTCTGCTTGTACAGGATTTCGTGGATGGAACGATGGTGAATGTCGTTGTTCCAGCAGTAGGCGAGCCCTTCATTGCCTCTCGTAGTCAGATTGGAGCCACTGGAAACTTCTATTCCCAGCGTTCCTTTGCTGAACTCTTTGGTGATGCGCTCAAGGAAAATGCAACAACTCTTGCAGGAATTGCAACCACGCTTCGCCAGACATATGGAACGGTTCCTTCCCTTCATTCCTGCTTTGTGAGCTTTGTTCTCCAGCATCCTGAACACCGGATTGTTTCTCGTGCAACGACTGCAACTCTCTATGCAATTTCCATGGGGTATGTCTCAAAGAATGGGTCAGTCTCCGTGGAGGAAATTACACCTGACTCTTCTGCCTTCAAGGAGCATGCAGTTCGGAGTTATCCTGTTGCTGGATTCAAGACGGATGCAGATGCAACGTCTTTCATGAATTCCCAGCAAAAGAATAAGGGATGGTTTTGGCAGGGTCTTACCTTCAAGGATGCGAATGGAAATCGTTGGCGCATGCGGAATGCCAACTACATGACGCTTCGTTCCCTCCGTGGGTCTGAAGCACTTCCTCTTGACCGCTGGCTCCGCCTTCGCAGTAAGGGACTTGTGATGGAATATCTCAAGCACTACAGTGAAGAGCGTCAGACTTTCTGGGGATTTGAACAGAAGTTCCGCGCTCTCACGAATGAGGTGTATGACGGTTATGTAGAAGTGCACAAAGCTCATACTAAGAAGCTCACGGATTTCCCCAAGAACATCAGTCCTTGCATCTTCCGCCTTCATGCACACTATCTTGAACACCTCAAGCCCAATGGTGAAAGTGTGCGCATCAAGGACTGCATTGAGCTCATCAACAATATGAGTCTTCTTGACCAGCGTCGTCTCATGACGCCTCCTCGTGTTCCTCCTGCTGGCGATGAACCTGCAACTGCCTAAACAAAAACAAGGAAAAATCGAATAGATGCGTGGATATCCTGAATTTGCTCATATTGGTTTTAAAGTTCTTTGTTCCATTTGGGGCTTACGAAGTATACTTCATATGAATTTCATGGAAGACTATAAACGAAAAAAAATTTTGTTGCTTCAAAATCATTCCCAAGAACAAAAACAGCTCAAGTAAGATTCAAAAATTCAATTTTTTTTCGGCTATTTAAAATTGAGCCACATATCACCAAGTAGATTCGTAGTGAAATGAGCTCTTCTACTAAGACTATTCCTGCTATTGGTATTGATTTGGGTACCACTTACAGCTGCGTTGGTGTATGGATGAATGACCGTGTGGAGATTATTGCCAATGATCAAGGCAATCGCACGACTCCTTCCTATGTCGCCTTTGCAGATGATGAACGTCTTGTAGGTGATGCAGCCAAGAATCAGGCTGCAGCAAATCCCATGAATACTGTGTTTGATGCCAAGCGTCTCATTGGTCGTCGTTTCCGCGACACCACTGTTCAGAATGACTTGAAGCATTTCCCTTTCAAGGTAGTGGAAGGGCGCGGTGAAAAGCCCGAGATTGAGGTGCAGTTCAAGGGTGAGACCAAGCGGTTCCAGCCTGAAGAAATTAGCGCAGCTGTTCTTCAAAAGATGAAGTCGACTGCAGAGTCTTTCCTCGGTGGACCTGTAAAGAATGCAGTCATTACCGTGCCTGCATATTTCAATGATGCACAGCGCCAGGCAACAAAGGACGCTGGAACCATTGCAGGTCTGAATGTCCTTCGTATCATCAATGAGCCTACTGCTGCTGCAATTGCCTATGGGCTTGACCGTCTCAAGACGAATGGTGAGCACAATGTCCTCATCTTTGATTTGGGTGGTGGTACGTTTGATGTAAGTCTTCTTTCTCTTGATGATGGTGTCTTTGAAGTTCGCGCCACCGCGGGCGACACGCACTTGGGCGGTGAAGACTTTGACAACATCCTTGTCGATTATTGCGCCAATGAGTTCAAGCGTAAGAGTAAGGTTGATATCCGCGACAATGCCCGTGCTCTCCGTCGTCTTCGCACTGCCTGTGAGCGTGCCAAGCGTATTCTCTCCACTGCCACGCAGACGAACGTTGAGGTTGACAGTCTCTATGAAGGTCAGGACCTTCTTGTGACCATCACGCGTGCAAAGTTTGAGTCTCTCTGTGATTCTCTCTTCCAGAAGTGCATTACTCCTGTAGAGCAGGTTCTCCGCGATGCAAAGGTTTCCAAGGAGCAGGTACATGAAGTGGTTATGGTGGGTGGTTCCAGTCGCATCCCTCGTGTGCGTGAACTTCTGACCAATTACTTCAATGGAAAGAAGCTCAATGACAGTGTGAATCCTGATGAAGCCGTTGCCTATGGTGCTGCGGTTCAGGCTCACATTCTCACCAAGAAGGATGGTGCTCCTGATGACCGCACGGATTCTCTTGTGCTCCTTGATGTGACTCCACTCAGTCTTGGCATTGAGACTGCAGGTGGAATCATGACGACGCTGATTAAGCGCAACACCACCATTCCTACGAAGAAATCGCAGACTTTCTCCACCTACAGCGACAATCAGCCTGCAGTGGACATCCGCATCTTTGAAGGTGAGCGCAACTTCACGCGCGACAACAATCTTCTCGGAAATTTCCGTCTGGAAGGCATTCCTCCTATGCCTCGCGGTGTCCCTCAGATTGAGATTACTTACGATATCGATGCCAATGGCATCCTTAACGTAAATGCTGCTGAAAAGAGCACTGGTAAATCCAATAAGATTACGATTACTAATGATAAGAGTCGTCTTTCCAAGGAGCAGATTGACAAGATGGTTCAGGAAGCGGCTGCTCACGAAGCGGAAGACAAGGAGCGCATGGAGACAGTTGAAAAGCGCAATGAGCTTGAATCTTATCTCTACAATGCGCGCAATTCATTCCGTGAAGAAAAGGTCAAGACTAAGCTGGGTGACGATGCCAAGCGCGGCGAGGACATTGTCCAGGTGCATCTGACTTGGCTGGAAGCGAACCAGGATAAGATGAAAGATGAATATGATGAGCGCTTGAAGCAAGCTGAAAATGAGCTTCGCCCTCTCATGATGAAGTTGTATGCGGACCAAGCGGGTCCTCAGGGCTACGATGGGGCTGCAGAGGGTGGTATGCCAGGAATGCATGGGATGCCCTCGTCTGGACCGAAGGTAGAGGAAGTTGATTAAGTTGACTTTCGTTGAGTCAAATAAAACAGACCTGCAAGTCCAAGAACAACTACAAATAAACTCTTTTTGTTTTGTCCTGAAAGAATAAAATACCCCCGCTGACGGGGATCATCTGGAATATCACAAATATCACATTTGACCTTTTGAATATCGGAATCTTTTTTCATGACAGGTATCTGAAAGACATTCATATTCCTGTGGTGAACATGCTCAAGTATTCCAATTTGAGCTAACCGATACATATAATGATCCAAATGACCATCAATGGGTAGGGCATTGTCAATAAGTTTTTGTACACCTCTGCGAAAGACAATGTAGGCAGTGTTGGGGGCATGGACATTGTATTCCCAATTGCCTTGACGTTCTGTATTGTTTCCTAAAATATCCACTAAGCGTGAATTGAACGGATAGGACAAAATCCAAACGTCAGGTTGTTTATTTTCTGGGAAGGTTGCTAAATCTTTCCAGGCGGCTTGCAATTCTGTAAAAAATGTAGGTGTTATATAAGCATCATCTTCAAAAATTAAGCAAGCTTCTTCATTCGATTGAGCAAATTTATTCCATACCCCATAATGACTCAAATAACATCCTACACCACCAGGCGTATCCAAATCTTCATGGTCGCGACGTTTCTGAAACAAAATATTTCTGCGAGTACGAATGCTGACACGAGCATCGTTCGCAATGTCTAAGGTTTTTCCATTGACACCTTCAAAGCGTTCAAATGGAAAGCGTTGCTGCAAATCTTGTAGAGCGGGTTGTGCTACAAACCGATTCCAACGATCTGTTCGTTCTTTCAAATTGATGCAATAAATCCGTAGATTCATCTCCTATTCTTTAGAGGGGATCTTTCTTCCAGAAAGTGCCACGACGCTTATCTTGTTTTGGCGCAGGCTGCTCTGTAGAAATTCCCTTTGGAACACCCTTGACTTCTTCAGGGGGAGGGACGGTAGGAGCTGCAGTAGTAGCAGGACCTGCCCTCTTGTTTTCTTCCATCATCAAATCTCCCCATGATTCTTTCGATTCCATAGTGCTTACTACATTTTCCAACCCTGTGTTAACTTTGTAGGTTCTCTTTGCTTTCCCAGCAGGAGGAGGGGCAACAACACCCTTCTTACCCGCAACAACATCTGTCCACATTCGGAGCCAGTCAGTAAACATGGTTGCACATGCACGTGCAGCTTCTGCAAAGACTGTCCGTACTGCAAGTTCATTCACCTTTTCCTTATCTGCATTGGGAGGGAATCCGATACGGAAGACCATTTCATCACGGAGAGGGTGAGGAATCTTTTTCCCCGCAAAACTAATTTTTCCGTTTCTTCCTTGCTCATCCACCAGGATATTTGCATCCATCCAAGTTTGAAGCGGATCACCTAGAGTGTGATCCTCATTCTGGATGATGAAATCATAGCCAATGCCCGTCCAATCTGCAGGTTCAATGGTAATGTTCTCTGGCAAGTCTCCAGCATTGATTGTGGAATACACTTTGAATTTCTCAATGAGGGCTTCCAATCCACGAGCGACAACTGTTCTTGCATCCAACTGACCACGGGTTTCAATGGTGAAATCAAAGCTATAAGGCTCATCACGGTCATCTTTCAAGAAACAGCGCTCAACTTCCATCGTATTGAACTCGCGCAGAAGAACTTGTTGTTTTTCTTCTTTCAAATCACTGGGATTGACTTTCTTCGTTGTGCGAAGCCAATTCTCAAAGACAGCTTTTTGCTTATCTTTGTTTTCATCAATGGTGTATTTATACGAGCATTGGCTCACGGGACTGAATCGCACATGTTCACGACCTTTTCCTACAGTTGCAAGAGCAACGATACTGATTTCTTGAGGAACTTGGTTGGCTTGTACGCCCTTTAGAGTTGTAATCAATGGAGTCAGATTGAGAGAAGGAAATACTTTGAGCATAGAAGGATCTGAGTGAAAGAATTCCTTGTTGCTGGTGAGTTTCACAGGTTGCTCTGCACCCTCCACATTTTCAAAGATTTCAAAATCAGAGGCAAAGACATCCGTGGACGTTTCCTTTTCACTCTTTTTGTCCAATTGAAAGATGTAGCGAGGAGTATCAGGATTCCAATACTCAGGGTTCTTTTTGGGATCCACAAAGATGGGGACAAGACCTATGCGGTCTGCAAGCATTTCATTTGTCATGGGAGTATTGTTCTTTTCCACTTTCACATGAGTTGTGCTTCCGTCCTCAAGAATGTCAGACCGAAACCCAACCGTTTCAACTTCTGTAAGAATGGAACGACGAAGAGCATTCGCATAGGAGACATCAGTGGGTGAGAGTGTGAATGTAATTGTAAGTGGGTCAACTTCCTTCAGGTTTTGAAAAATGTTCGTTGCAGTGGACATGGTTTGCTTCCTATTGATTGGGTGGGGACTTTTAGCCTCAATTTTTCAATGCGCTCTTTTTGAAAACAGAGGTTCTCGCCTAAAACAAAAGGCAATGCAGCAGAATAAGCCTAACCTTTGTTTTTATTCCAACAAATGCAATATTTCGAAATCGTTTTTAACAGAATTGAAGCCAACTCCGTGGGTCAACTCTTTTCAATTTGTCTGCGTGGACCCAAGTCCCTCTCGCCCGAAACTTCCGGCTTGGCTCAAAGTTGTTCCGACTTTGGTGATTTCAGGAGAAGAAAAGCCTCGCGAGGGGAATGATGCCTTGAATTGGATTTCCGAAATGAAGATTCGGAATTCAGTTTCCGGACCGAGCCGAACAATGACAGCGGGTGCCGTAATGGAATCGGGACCATCTGGAGATTTGGAAGCCTGGAATAGTGCAGAGCATACTTCCTTTTCAAAAGGATTCGGCTACAGTTTTAATGATATTGATACATCTGTGGAAGGCATGGGTGGAAATAGCATTCCTGGTGCCTTCTCGTTTTTGAATGGAGGCGCTTCCCCTTCCCAAGGAACCCCTTCCATGGCGGATATCAAACAGAAAAGTAAAAAAGAACAAATGTTTGATGCACAAATGGAGGAATACAAACGTCAACGCGATATGGGAATGCCCCCTGCAGCTGGACGGATTTAAAATTGATATGTTTGCGTTTAAACAGCTATGCCATAGTTCCTTTTAGAAAGTATGGCAACCGCAACGCCTCTTGGAGCCTTTTGTAATCAATTGATTCGTTTCTTTGAAGAACTCACGGAAACCTTTCCCGAAGAGCGTGAAATTCGTATGGGTCTGGAAACGATTCAAGGTGCCAAAAAAATCAATCCCAAACTGATTCTTGATTTGTTCTATGAACATGTGTATAAGGAAGCATATCAGTACATTCAAACACAGGATGATGATGCCATTGTGAAATATGCGCATGCAAAGATTGCCACGCAATTCAATGAAATGTCCCCTGCACTTCTTATCTTTGATAAACACTGGGTGACCATGAGCGAAGCAAATCGCAGCGTTATTTGGAAGTATATGAAGGTTCTTTGTCTTCTTTGTGCAAAAGCCAAGGGGATTGTCTCCGTTGAGCCCTTGAAACAGTAAATCTTCGGCGTAAAGAATTATTTTTTTCATTCAGAAGCCAAGTATAGAGAATGTCTGAGGAATCTGGAAACGTGAATACTATCTTCTTCACAAAATATGTTGAATTTTGTGAAGAGCTAAAAGTGGTGTACCCCGAAGCAACGGCTGTTTTGGACCTTGCCAAAGCTTTACCCGATGAGGAAAAGAAAGCGCGATTTATCAAATACATTGTACCCAAAGTGACGGCAGCAAAGCGAAATCCTCGCAACAATCCAGGCGTTCTCCTTCCAGGTGTTCTTGTCTCCGACGAAAAATGGTTTTCGTTTTCCTCTGCAACAAAGCAAGCCATTCAAGAGTTTTTGACTGTCCTGACCTTTTGTGCAACATTTGGCATGGAAGGAATGAATATGAAATGGGCAGAAGAAGCTTTGAATCATATGAAAGAAAAACTCAACAGTGCTGATTTTAAGAGTTTGTCTGAAAAAATCATGGATTTGATGAAGTCAGGAAAGTTTAATGCATTGCCTGAAAAACTTTTGAAGGGGCAAATTGCGAAACTTGCTGAAGACTTGGTCCGTGAGTTCCGCCCTGAAGACTTTGGCTTAACTGCTGAAGAACTTGAGCGAGCGGGCAGTGACCCCACGCAAGCCTTTGGTCTCTTGAGTCAGATTTACACGCGAAATCCTGCCATGCTTCAAAATGTTATGAAACGCATTGCCAAGAGGCTACAAGAAAAGGTTCAACGTGGAGAACTACGGCCTCAAGAATTGGCAGCGGAGGCAGAAGAAATGATTAAAGAATTTACCGAAAATCCCGCCATGAAGGAACTTATGGAGAGTTTCAAAGGAATGTTTGGCTTTGATGACCCTGATGTAGCACGAGCTGCAGGGCGAGATGGAAATAGTCGCTTAGCCATTGCCCGCAACCGCCTTCGCAAACGAATGGAAAGTAAGAAATCAGGGAAATGAAAATCAACTTTCTGGATAGAGATAGCCTCAGATGAGTCAAAAAGTTGCATTATGTGATCCCTTCTTTTGGGAAAATCCTCGAGTCTTGGTTGGCTCCGCTTGGTTACGGCGTTGGACAGAAAATTTTGATTCTCGCTGTGCCAGTGATATAACAAATGAAGTGGCTGCTGTATATATCTTCTTTTTTCTTGTAGGCAGTTTGCTGGCAATTGGTCTTGAATATCCTTATGCATTGCCTATTTGCCTCGCCATTGCTACTCTCTATCTTGGACCTGCCATGTGGGCATTGTACCATTTGCCCAATTGTGCTGACCCCAAAAGCAAAGAAGGATTTGTAGCTACGGAGAAAGTAGTCGGTGTATTGGAACAGAGTGAAGGTGAAAATCCAGGTGAGTATGAGACATCTCCCAGCTACCGCAATCCCTTTATGAATGTACTGATTGATGAAATCAAATACAATCCACAGAGACCTGCAGCTCGCTCGATTCAAGCTCCTGATGTCCAAGATTCCTTGGATGCATTCTTCCGTGTCCAATGGACAAGCGACCCTACAGATGTGTATGGGAAAACACAGAGCCAGCGTGAATTTGTAGCCATGCCCAGCACAAGCGTTCCCAATGACCAAGGCTCGTATGCAAATTGGTTGTATCGCATTCCTGGCAAAACTTGCAAAGAAGGCGGTCGCGAGGCGTGCTTACCTGGAACCGATGGTGGACCGGTGACCTGGCTCAATGTGAATCGTTAAACGGAATGAGGACGTTTTTGTTTTCTAGTTCTTGAAGACCGAGGTGTTGAAGAACGAGAGAATGCTTTCATTCCTTTGATGGTTATCCCAACTTCATCCAATGTATCCAAAAAGTAATCTATCGTGTTATCTACAAATTGTGTTTCATCATTTAATTCAATATTTCTGTAGGAATTGTTGGATGGAAGAGAAGAAGGAGGTTTTGTGGGTTCACGTCCTGCATATTCAAAATCAATCAAAAAGGCTTTCCCCTTTTCTTCGTCATAGGTTATGTTTTGATCCGTTATGTCATTGTGAAAAAAATTTTCTTTGTTCATTTCTTGAACATTTTTACGAAGCTCGACGAGCGCTTTGATGTAGCGAGTCATTCGTCGAGCCTGCTGAATCAAATCTTTTGAAACAGTGCGCGCTGGAAGACCCCCGTACTTGGAAATCAAGAGATAGCGTGGAACACCCAAACTTCTTCGGGATTTCCCTTCTCCTTGACGAAGTGTTCCTTCTCCTTCACAATAATCTTCAGGAACTAATGTAAAGTTAAATCCTCTTCGTCTCCATGGAGACGTTTGTTGGATTTCACGCCGAACCGCTTCACGTGTCATGGATTTACTCACGTAATCTTCTTGGGGCTGGGGTGTACGTTCAGGATCTTTGCAAGGAAGTGTTGGATAATGAATATCCCCATAGTCTCCTTTTGCGGCATATGCCAAAAGACGCGGTTTTTTTTGTTTTCGTGTTTGTCTTCCAGATGACATTCCCTATTTAGTGGGCAAAAACTCTTTGCAGATATGAATTTGGTTGCCTGTTCCTTCCATACAGTGCTTAAACTCGGCATACGACTCATCCATACCAAAGAGTTTCATACAAAGAGGTTTTTCATGAGGTTCAATTGCATTTTGCTGACATTGCTGGAACGCGGGGAGATGAGCGGGAAGGGAGGGAATAGAAGCGGTTGCAGCAGGAGGAGCAGTGGTTCCAACATTGACTGTTGGAGGTCCAAAGAGTCCAGAAACAATCCGAGATCCTACACCAAACCCAATTCCAGAGCCCACACCTGATACAAGGCTTTCTTTTAGAGTTTGACCCGTAGAGGGTGCAGGGGACGGAGCAACTGTCCCGTAGGGTGGACGATAGGGCACAACGGGTACCTTTGTAGAGGTATGGAAACGAGAGGAGGAAGAACGAGATGATGAAGAGCGAGGCATGCTTGTTTCTGCCCTAAGGAAACAATCAATTTTTTATATCGTTTTATGGATAGAATGAAACGATATAAAGTAAATGATGAATATACCATTCTTTCTGGACTTCCTTATTCCTTTCAAATCTCTTCGAAAACAACTTCCTTTCGATTAGTGGACCATCAAGATGATCCCGAAGCAGACTACCCTCACCCAATCATGATTGAGACCGAATCTTTGAATCCCAATCATATGTTGTTGTATACCCCTCGCAAATATATGCGAATCAATTGGTATGATGACCCAGATGAACCCAACGGTCAAATTGATATGGGAATTCGCACTCCAGATGCAAGCTTAGATTTTGCCAGTTGGATGACACTTGCGAACAGTATACCTAATGAAGTTATAACAATGGCATATCAAGTCATAACAGCACCAGAAACTCTTAAAGATTATGAAATTCCTATACTTGGTTATCAATCATCCAACAACAATAACAATAACAATAATAATCCTCCACCTCCACCACCTCCGAAAGTAAATGCAAACAACAACAATACAACCAAAAAGAAAAAGAAAAAATTTAAAGTGAGACAGAGTGCTCTGAAAAATTAACGACGTCGCTTGAGTTTTTGAGTGGTTAACTTTGCACCTTTCTTACAACTGAATCGTTTGAGTGTTCGTCCTTTGCGTTGCAACATTGTTTTTACGCAAATGGCAATGGCAGCCTGTTCTTTGTTTTCTTCCGTTTTCTTCAGTCCCGGGCGTAGTTTTACTGATTCTTTGACGGCTTTGATACATTTACAAAATTTCTGGGATTGTTTCATTTTTTCTACAGGAGGAAAAGATTCTTTTCCAAGAGATTGGATAGAAGCATGGCTCAGACAGCAACACAGTTCGGTATCAACCGTTTAACACACGCGCGCGATGACCTCTGCGGCATCGACCAATACTACAAACAATCTGTGGGTCCTGGTGATTACAGCGTCACCAATCTTGTCCCCGACGCCAAGAAGGTAAATCCTCTTTCCGTGGAGCAGCTCCTCATTTATCCCCGTGAAGGCTACGGCTTCAACAACAAGTCCATTGATGCTGATTCCATTCTCCGCAACCAGCCTGAATTCAAAAATAACCGTTGCATTATCCGCTCACAGGCGCGCCCCTTCTTGAGCGTTCCTTACATGGGTACTGGTCGTGGAAATCCCGATGTGGAGAGCTTGTTGCTCCACAGCGAGCAGGTTCGCCAGGGCAAGGAGTGCGGGACGGTCACGGAAGAGACCTTTGAGGGTCAGTATGTCCCGTTGATTCCTAGCGTGAAGGACAACATTCAGAATCCTAAGAACTTAGTTCCTGAAGTGGCTGCCAATGGATGGATCCGCGGTGGAATCCCCAGCCGCTCTTACATCCGCGACGTCAACTGCTAATTTGATTTTTTGAGTTGTTCACGAATCTTATCTTTTTCATGATGCATGCAAAAGATATGGTCTTGATGTTTTTCCACAGCGCAACTCCATTCCTTATTTTCTTTTGTTGCCTTATACTGAATACATTCTTTATAAATTCGCTCTGCTCTCTCATTGCAATACAACCATGCTTCGTAGTTTAGCTTCTTTTCTTGATCGTTCATTGTGTCTGTATTTTTCAAGGAGCGTAGGGAATCAAATTTAGTCCATTGCGTCTTTGAATACAGGATAGGCTTTCTTTGTAAGAAGATGTCCCAAGCAAAAGAGTGAACCAGTCATTACGAATGCAGCACCAATCGTTCCAAAAAATGTAGCGCCAGGAGACAAGGAACTGGGTTTGTATTTATTATGTTCAGGTTTCAAGTTCCATTCTTCATTGAACCGATATCCAGCATGATAGAGTGCATTGGTTGCAAGGATTGAATTTGTTATGCCCCACTGAGGAGGTTTGTTCTGCTCACGAGAGACTCCATGAAAAATGCCTGTTGCAAACGGAATCCAAAAAAGTTTGCTCATCCTACATGAAAATGTATTTCCGATTTAGGTGTAGAATGGTCGACTACGGCACTGTCCTAAAACATCCCTTTGAAAAACAAGAAAACCCCCAAGCCTATGAACAATTTGCCTTTGCTTATGTAAGTCCTAAGCCTGCCCGTGCAATTCTTGGGCTTGTGGGTGGAAACGAAGTTTCTCTCATCAATGGAAATCGTGTGGATTTAGAATCGGATTTGCGTGGCATAACTCGCCCCAATACAGATTGCCCTGCACGTGAACATCAGCCTCCCCGCAAGAATGATACACTTATACAACGGAAGAATCCCAAAAACAATATAACGGTAAATATCACGCCTCGTCATTTGCCCACTATTCAGCCTTGGGCATACACGGCTGTCGCCGCCCCTCTTCCCATGGTCCGTGAGACCTGTGGTGCCCCGCACAAGTATTAAAGAAATCATTATAATACTATTATAATGTCTCATATTGATACTGAGATTCAACAATTAAATGAGCGTCTTGCAGTTTTGGAGAAAAAAAAGCAAGATGAAATAAGACAAAATGAAGAAAAAAGAAAATTTCCATTACAAACACTTGAAAAAATTATTGAAGATAAAAAACAAAAGATACTTCAAAATCGTTATTCAAAAAATATTCCTTTAGCAAGATTTTATGATGTAGAAAAGATTGAAATGTTAGAGCCAATCCATGCACTTTTACAAAGTTTAAATGAAAGAGTTGCAGCACTTGAAAATAAATAAAAACGGTGGCTTTAACGGAATTCACTAATTTTAATACAAGAATGTGGAGTTTCCTCACAGCCTTGTTTTTTGCCTCAACCGCGATTGCTCAAGTCCCTGAACTCAATCGCAGCCAATATCTTGGACGTTGGTATCAAGCCTATTCCGATTTTGCAGTGGAAGCCACCTTTGAGAACAATTCGTTTTGTGTCACAGCGGATTATGGTGTCTATCCCAATAACACGATTTCTGTGTTGAATCGCGAACGTCAATACAATACCTCGGGACCTGAGCGCAGAGTTCTGGGGTGGGCGGATTTAGCAAATGCATCTGAACCAGGTGAGCTTACCGTGCATCTGCAAACTACAAGTGGATTCGGTGCTCCCTATTGGGTCTATGAATTGGGTCCTCCTACCTACAATGGTTCCTTGTATGAATACAGTGTTGTCTCTGACCCCCTCAAATTCACTTTGTTTGTCCTTGCCCGCAATCTGACAGAATTTGCCCAGACATGGGCATCTGGAGTTCTTCAGCGTCTCAAAGACAATGGGTTTACTGAGTTTTGGAATACTCCTATTGCGACCGTCCAGGAAAATTGCGAATATTGGTTGGAGTAGGAAGCTACACTCAACATGGAGTATCCTCAGATGAGAACAATTCTTCGTGAAGCAACAGGTCCTGGTGGTGGAGGCGGTGGAGACCCAAATAAACGCGCCCTATTTTTGGGAATTACATTTCTCTATCTGACATTTGAAGTGCTTCGCAAAAGAATGATGTAAAAATTGATGTTCCCCGCAGGGGTATGATTGCTCACCCTTCCTGCAATGTATGAACTTGTACTTCCTGCTCTTCCTCTTGCGATTGGCTTCCTTCTTGGAACTGCAATTAAGCAAGTGGTTGAATATATCTACACCGTTTACTTCAAAGTTGAGCAAACTGCTGAAAAAATCTTTTCCACAGCTCTCATGATTCGAGACAGTGGAATCCTGATGGTTCAGGAATCGTATGAAACGGCTGTTATGCTCTTTCGAAATATTCTGGATGGTGTTGTTATCCCAATTGTCAATGCTACAAAAGAACTTATGCTTCTCCTACGCCCAGCTCTTGAAGTGGTTGTTGTCATTATGAAGACACTCATTCTTATCCTACAGCGTGCCTCTGAGCTTATCTTGCTCATCGTAGAAACTGTTTCCAGTATTCTTACATCCATCTTTACTACGCTTCATAACTTTGCCACGAATACTTCTGCCACGGTCTCCAGTTGGACTTCCTGGATGTATGAAGGAACGAGTAGCACTTTCTTCTATACGCTCCTTTACATTGTAGGATTCTATGTTCTGGCACAAATCCTTATTCTCTTCACAAAGCGCCTTGTGAAAAAAATCAAGTAGTGTAGAATGACGACAGTTCCTATCAAACAAACAAATCAAACACGCTCTAAGTTTGATGATTTTCATCAGGTGGACGATATGCGCATAACCAGTTATGCTGGTCGCTACTATCTTACACCGCCTGCAGCCAATTGTTTTTCATCCTTCCCGGTGGACGCGACCATTCGCTTGCAGCAAAGTGGAGATGGATGGGTTGCTGGACAATGGCGCACAGATGTTGAAAGTGATTTGAAAAACATCAATCGCTTCAGCAGCCGCATTTGGTGCAATGACAAAGCCTACAATCCTGCAACAAACAAAATGAACAATCGTCCTTATCAAAATGCCCCCGATGAATCGTTCCCCATGTCGTTCCAGAAATTAGTCAATCCTCCGTGCACTCTCCGCGCAACGGGATGGAATCGCTGGACCCCTCTTCCTCACCAGCCGCAGCTCACCTATGAGACACCATTTGACTTTTTCATTCCTGCTCGTGATTTGGATAAGGAACGCTGCAAGACTCATTAAATTTCATCAACCCTGCATTCTTGAAGAATGTTCATTGATGGACTTTTAAAAAAGCAATGACAACATAGGATAGTATGGAAGTGGCTACACTCCTCGGATTAGTCGGTTTAGGATATGCTGTAACCAAAATTGCAGAACCTTCTTCACGCAAGAAAAATGATTCTACGGAGACCCCGTTGTCCATTCGTGAATCATTCAAAGACAGTCCTGTTTCGATTCAGGACAAACCTTTTTTGAATCGTGCGCAGGGTGCTGCTGCGCAAGGGTTTGGTCCCGAATTGGACCAAATGTATAAGACACCCATGGGACAAACCTATCCCAGTGAACCCAGCCCTGGTCCCTATGGCATGCCAGTTTCCTATGCAACTCAGAAACCTCCCACGGCTCCCGCCTACAATACACTTCCTGTGTCTCCCTCTCCTTCTCCTCTTGAAGCGGTGAAACCTAGCGTGGCTGCCAATCCTGTAGGCATTGAGACTGAACCGAATTACAATCAAGAGCCCTTTACTGATTATGTTGTAAGTCCTCTCAGTGGTCAAAAGATACCTTCGAATGAGTTCAAACACAACAACATGCAGCCTTTCTTTGGTGGACGCGTTCGTCAGAATGTGGCTCCCCAGACGAACAGCAGCATCTTGGACAGCTATACGGGCAGTGGCATTGACCAAATCCGCAAAAAAGAAGTGGAGACTATGTTTAATACTGCACAGACTCCTTTTGGAAACCCATTTGGTTTGGAGAACTCTACCGAGTTTATGCAGTCGCGTATCAATGACCCTCGCAATCGTGGTGGTGAGCGTCCCTTTGAGCCTGTTCGTGTTGGACCTGCCGTTGGCGAAGAATATGGTATGACAGGCAAAGGAGGATTTCAACAATTTGAGGTGGATGAAATTATGAAGAAAGCCCTGCCTACAACGGATAAGTTGCGTGTTGCTGACAATCCCAAGCTCACGTATAAGACTCCTGTGGTTCCTGGTCAGCGCTTCATTCCTGTCTCCCAAGACAATCCTGGTGAGGTTCGCAAGTATCGCCCTGATACTTTCTATATTGATGAGGCGGGTGAACGTTTCATTGGTGCCTTTAGTGAAGAGTCTCAACGTGAGACAGCGCGCCCGATTCAGACTATGAAACACGTGACGCGACCTGAGACGAGCTCTGAATTTATTGGTCCTGGTGCCTCTCAGGATTTCGGTGAATCTTACGTTGTGGGTGCGTATCGCACACCAATGGCGCAGCAATATGGTGGTGCAGGATTTCGTAATGCAGATGGTACTGATTATTTGCCTCATGCGGAAGTTGCGGAAATGGGCGATTATGGACGAAAGAGTATAGAGATTCGTCCCAATGAACGGTTGGGAACACAGGACCGTGTTATGGGATTGAACTTGTCGCCTGCTGACAATGTTGCTGTTCCTGTACACTTTACGGATGAATCTCGTCCCACCCGTCGTGGTGAAACAGTTGGAAACATTCGTCAATCTGGAACTGCCACTGGCTATGCAAATGGTGCTCCTGCGATCACAGTTTGGGATCCTTCTGATGTGGCGCGTACAACCGTCAAGGAAACAACCATTGAATGGAATTATTTGGGTAACGCCGCGCCTGCATCAGCTCCTACCAAGCTCAAGGTCTATGACCCCGATGATATTGCTCGTCCCACACAGAAGGCTCAATTGTCTGCTTCTCTCAGTTGGTATGGTGGTGGAAATGCCGTCAATAAGGATTTCACCAGCCACGATGCGGCATACAACATGCGCACAAATCCTAACAAGGAACAAGTTGCAAAGGGACGCAAACCGTTTGCGGGCAACGGCAATTTGGGTATTTTCACGGGTGAAGTCAATGGAGTCACCTACAAGAAGTTGGATGCTGATTCAATTAATGACCGCGCCTTGGCAGTGAACAACGTTGTAGGTATGACTCCTGGTGCTGGAGACATTGGACAAATCAAGTATCGCGTTCCTCTCAAGTTGGATGTCAGCAAGGAGCGCAATCAGAATGCAGTTATCGCGGCTGTGGAGGACAATCCTCTCAACATCAGTTTGCGCAAGAATGCAGAACATGACCAGCGTCTTTTAGAAGAGGTCTATGGTCGCACAGGTATGGCATATTAAATGCCCGGATAGAAATATCTGCTGTTTGAATAAGAATGGAGGGTCTCCACCTTGCAGAAAAAGTCAAAACAATTTATGAACAAAAAGGTCCTTTATGTGATAGCGAAGGATTTTACAATCACGAAGGAGAATGTTGGAATGATGTTCTTCAAATGATTTTCCTATATAGTGATGGGGTTCGTGAAACAGTTCAGAAAAAACTGGCAGAGGCACCTGTGGACCCCGCAGAAGTGGATGAATTGTTTCGTCCGCAAGCAGAAGAAATTTTAGGAAGTTTGCTGAAAGGAGGAAACATTACCCTGGAAGAAGGTCAGGAGATTCAGTTTGGTTTGTACTATGTTTCTTTGATTTACAGTTATCTTGTAAATCTTCAATCGCGCTTTTATCGCCACTATTATGCAGAAAGTCTGCGATTAAACAATCGTGAGGCAAATGCAAAGTGTTCTACACAAGAAAGGAAAGGACAAGATGCTTTGACAAAACTCAAAGAAATTTCTTTACTTCTTCGTGGAAAAGGAAAAGAAGGACGTTCTGCTGGATATTTTGGGCAAGCGATGACTTTGGTGGATTTACAACGGAAGAGAGATCCGAAAACAATGGGGAAATTCTATGTTGCGGGTGGAAAACCTGCCTCGCGTGATAACGTTATAAATATCTTTACCCACTATTTTCAACTTCCACTCAAGCGTTCACATTATAACTATCGTTATAAAGATACAGTATTTCGCTATGTTGAAACTACTACAAATCAGCCTTTGCTTATACAGCCTTCAGTTGCCTGTATCTATGGTTCCTTCAGAATAGAAGAGGAAGAAGAAACAAGCGGGCATGCGATTGGGTTTTATACATGTGGTGGAAGAGATTTCTATTTTGATGATAACCATGGCTCTATACAGTTTCCCTGGAGAAGTTTGTTTACAAAACTCTATACAAAAAAAACAGAGACTCATATTCATGGAGAAAAACACTGGAAAGTATTTTTGCCTGAAAAAGATGAGTTTATGAATTATGAAGTTTGTATGAATGGAGAATGTGTTCTAAAAACAAAGGATGGAAAAGAATTATATTCTTGTGAAACCTATCCTTATTTGTTTCGCATGGCATATGAGCTTGATGAGAAAAAACTGCAGACACAAATTATTACCTATAGAATTGACGGAACAGAAATTGTTCTTCAGCGAGATGGGCGTGCAATTGACCCCGCAGAGTACAAGGATACACTTTCTCTTGATGGGGGACAAAGTATTGTTTTTGAATTCAAAGTGGAAGAGCCTCGTCATCAATATTTGGATCAGATAATCGTGTTTGAACTTCCTTTTGCAGATACAAGGAAACTGAATGAAAGAGCCTCAGGAACGATAATAGGTTCGCGATTGAATGCTAACATTGAGCAGTTGGATCGTATCCTATTAAAACGTCAAATTGAGAAAGTAATCAAAGGCGAAGCAGGTATTAATGATTTATTTTACAAAGGTCAATATACTCCCCTTTTAATTGCACTCTTTTTGAATGATTTTAATCTCGTAGAAAGAGTCCTTAAATTAGGTGCAGATGTGAACTACATTGTTAACAATCGCACGCCTCTTTTTTATGCAATTGCGGTGTTAGATGAAGTTCAACCCAAAATCTTGAATTTGTTATTGAAGAAAGGAGCAAAGAAAACCTTAAATGAACCTATAAATTTATTCAATGGATATACGCCTTTGCATGGAGCAATCATTTATAATAAAAGAGAACAAATGGTTTCAACTGTAGAGTATTTGTTAAAAAATGGAGCCGATGTCAATGTGACCAGTAAGGGACATAAGGCAACACCGATTGACTATGCAGTTTTTTCAGGTGCTCCTGAAAAAGTTATTGATCGTTTAATTGCGTATGGTGCTCAGAATCCTTACTGCCCTTCCAAAAAAGAGCTTCTTGAGCGCATAGGTGTTGATACTCCTATTTTGAAAGCTATCCGTGAAAGACGTTTAATTCATGCGGGAATTTTGGCAAAATGTTATCGTGAGTTGGAAATGTTTGATGACATAAATGCAGAAAATATTATTGGAGATACCGCATTGAAACTCGCGATTGATTTACCAAATGACCCCTGGAAAGATGATTTACTTGAAAAATTACTGAAAGGTGGCGCTGATGTAAACTACGTAGATAGGTATGGAGCCACACCTCTTCTTTACGCTATCTCAAAAGGAGATGTGAGGGACGTAAAGTTTTTACTGGACAATGGGGCAAAACCTTACGTCAATGTTCCTGGGTATGGAACACCCTTAGAATATGCGATGAATCGTAAGAATGAAGAAATCATACAACTATTGACACTTGAACTCAAACATCGCAGATTTCGGAATAAAAAACCAGAAATAGCGAAGCGAATCACGCGAAAGAAACTACCCATGAAACCAAAGCCAAACTATTCATTTGTGAAGCGGAAAACGAAACGTGTCGTTGGTTAAATTAGTTCTTCATAGGTTTTTTCTACAAACTCACAGTTTCCAAGGTCATGCCCTAAAAGAGAACGAAGAGCATTCTTATGACTTACAATAATAACTGTTTCAACAAGACAGATTTCTTTTATCATTTGAACAACCATTTTCATTCGGCTCTTCAAATGATTGTGAGGTTCACTGCGAATCCAAAAGGCTGAAAGTTCTGGTAGAAATTGCGTGTCAATGGTTGCGAACTTTTTTTTCAGGTCTTCTGCTGAAATCCGAGCGTTGCATTTGTGAAAGGCATCTTGAAACTCCAGTAAGCCATCGTGAACATAAATCGCATTCCCTGCATTCAGTTCTTCAAAGAATTCTTCTGCTGTTTGGATAGCGCGAGTCAGAGGTGAAGACCATATGCAAACATTTCCTTCTCCAATATGTTCACGGAGTTTTTCTGCAAGAGTCCTTGCTTCTTCAATCCCTTTTTCTGTCAGAGGTGCATCTTTGTGTTTCTCATCACGAAACACCTCTTCATTTTGTGATTCTCGATAGGCTACATTATGAGTTGCTTCTCCGTGGCGAACAAAGATAAACTTCATTTTACATGACTGCCAATCTATCACCCACATTACAGTTCAATTTTAAAGGCTAAAGCCATGCTCTAAATCAAATCAATGAACCAAGGTCCACGCCCTGCTTGGATTTTACAAGGTCCTCCTGGATCTGGGAAAACACAATGGATTCTGAATGAAGCCAAACAACGAAATTGGCGTCTGTTCCGTTGGAATGTACGCAATGACCGCAGTTTGCGTGAAGGTCGTGAAATTCTTCACAGTCAAGTTCGCTCACAAGAAAAGACATGCATCTGGATTGAAGGTGCAGATGATTTAACCCAAGAATCACAAGCATTCCTTCGTCGTATTCTTGATACTCGGTCAGCAGAAGTGCAATGTGTTTTGGAAGTGAGAGATGTATGGAAATTATCTGCACCAATTCTTTCACGCTGCATTGTAAAAACTCTCCCATCTGAACGTTCCTTTCGACGAACAATGATTGAAGGAAAAGCCCGAGCCTTGGGATTGTGGAGAGAAGTTCCTCTTCCAACGGATCTTCTGGATAGTTCTCAATTGTCAGAGTTTCTGAAGAAATCAGGCAACCCGACAGACTATTTATTGGAGCTCCTTCGTGTCTATCCCTCCAGCCCCCATGTGAGAGAAGGTGTACGGCGCTGGCAGGCGGGACATTCCGCGTGGGTTCAAGTTTCATGGCTTGTTCTTTTGTTGCGTTCCGAACGGGAAAGGAAAGAACGGGGAAACAATCAGACATACGGAAATGGACGGAGTTGATGTATACAGTACAGCGAAATCCGAGTATACGGAGCAGTTTTGTCTTTTTTTGGTTCCTGCTCTTCAATCTTACTTCTTGGGGCTGATTGATGAAGCCAAAGAGCGTGAAAAAGACCAGCGTCGCATTCTTTGGATGTTCCAAAATTTATTGAAAGATATCCCTGACTGGAATCAAGACAAAGTCATTCGTGAAACAGAAAAGATTGTGCAGTCTTCACGCTGTGATTATTTGGAGGAACTTTTGACTGCAGTCTTTATTGCTCATACAAAGGTTCTTTCAGCCATCCGGTTGACCAACCGTGAAAAGAAAAAGATTCAAATTACAGTTCCCAAACTGGAACATTTCCTTCATCGGTCTCTTTCAGAGTCTGCTCGGATTCTCTGGTCCAATGCCTATTTGTTCAATGAGCAAGGTAGCTCCATTGAACGTCAAAAGAATCTTCGTCAAGTGGAATCTCTTCTTCATCAGGCTGTGCTACAATCCATTCGTGGCATGTTGCCCGTGAAGAATATCCTCCGCGAATACTTGAACAATGATGATGGCGAGGAACAGGAAGAAACATCCAGTGCGAAGAAAGACGAAGAAGAGGAAGAGGACAAAGAAGAAAAGGAGGAAGCTGAGGCTGAGAAGGAGACAGAGCCTGAAAAAGAAGAAGAAGGAGGAATTTCCATTGATCTTTCTGGGTCGATTGCTGAGGTGGCTGAGGAATCCAAAGAGCCTCCCACCGTACCTCCCAATACTCCAGCGACTACACCTGAAACACAGCCTGTTTCAGAACCCATTCCCACAGAGCCTGCAAAGGATGCCGAACCCCAACCGCAAGTTCAACCTCAACAAGTTTTAGTCTTTGAAACGGAGCCTTCAGTAAAATTTGCAGAGCATGATACAGTCTTCGATACAGAAAATCAAATGGCACACCGCATTCGTTCAAAATCTGCAGACTTCGACAATGATAATGACAATGATGAAGAAGAGGAGATTAAGATTTTAGATGAAGCGCCCCAAGCACTCGATGACTTTGAAGATATAGATGGAAGCAAAACAACATCACTTGATGAATTTGAAACCCTTGAGTAGAAAGAATGCCAGGAAAAACGTTAAAAAATAAAAAATCTGGATCTCGCGTGATTAAATTTCAAGGCTCTCCGGTCCCAATTGTACATACTGAAAATACCAAACGTGGTATAACGTATAAACTTCCTACAAATCTTTTGCAGCCCAAAGATCTTTTGCGTGCAAAGCAGAAAAACAAAGCGAATGCTGCAAAATTAGCAGCCGAAACACGTCGCACTCAAGCTCTTGAAGCAGAACGTGCAAGAAGAGAACGACTTGAATCACAGGAGCGGTTTGCTGCATTGTTGCGAGCTGAACGAGCTCGTCAAGCAGCCCAACCTTCTATGCTCTTAAAAGCATTTGAGGATAACAACGAAGGGTTCAAACCCACGTTGACGCGAGGACCTGGAGCACGCGGAAGTGCAGTCGGGGCTCGGAAAGCAAACGTATTAAAAGCATCAAAACCTACTGGAAAATTCTGGTCAAAAGGCGAAAACTCAAATTCGTCTAATTCAGACTAAAGCGTAGTTTTTCATTTTTATTTTTCCGGAATGGACTTAGTAAATTCATCCCGGATGGACACGTCTCAGCTTTTAGCCATCGCGTTAGGCGGAACAACCATTGCAACACTTGGAGGCATTGCGGAATACATGAAAGAGAAGCAAATGCCGCGTGCAAAAGGCATCATGCGTGATTTTATTATTGGTGCTGTATTAACTCTTCTTCTCTTTCAACTTCTCCCTGATTCTATGTCAGAGTTGAGCAATTCATTTCCATCTCTTTCTTCTTTGTCTTCTGTTGTTCCTTCCTTCTCAGGGGGTGGTGGGGGAGATCTTGAGCTCCAAGTTGGAATTCCCAAGTTTTAATCGCAGAAATCACTAGATGTTTGGGCTCTTTAGCAAAAAAGATAAATATGGGTGGGAATCTCCTGCTGAAAAAATTCCAGTGAATGCGAAGAATGTACATCATAAAAAGTACATCTGCAAGGGCGATGAGATGGTAGATGCTATCTTAGTGTCCAGTGGTATGAATGGGAAAACACCGATGTATTCCTCCAAAAATCAAAAATATTACAGAAAAGAAAATTACAATCCAAAATTACACACGATTCAAGGAGAGTTAGTTCTGCCTGATTCTGTGCGCTTTTACACAGCCGTCCGACGTCCTGGATTGGATTATTGTAAAAGCTCTCGCACAAGAAAAAATGTTGTCTATCTATCCAATCGTCAACGAGAAAAGGAAAAATACAATAAATTGCGAGAGAATAAATACAAATTAGACTTAGCAGAGTATCAAGAACGTTTGTCCAAGCGTGAAACAAATGCAGAAGCAGTTGAAGAACTTCGCTTGTTTCAATCCATCATCAAGGATGCACATGGCATGGATGATAGAGCCTTGGCAAAGAAATATGAAAAAATTATGATGGCTGCAAAAGTCTCAGGATTTGCGAGCATGATTTTTGGAGCTGCGGCTGCAGGTGTTGGTCTTGCTGGAACCTTGTCAAATTCAGCAAGTCAAAGCTTGAAACTCTCCAATTCCATAACATCAAAAGCTGGAAAGTTAGCCAACCTGGGTCAAAAGTTTGGGCATGGCTACAATTGGACGTCCTTTACTATTGGAGCTAAAGCTAGTGCAGATGTTGCAGGAAAGGCAGCTGGATTAATTATTTTGGGAGCTGCTGCTAATCTTACCATTCCTGGAGCTACATTGACGTGCTTGGCAATTGTGTCTGCAGCGACCAGTGCTGGATTCCAGATTGCAGGACAGCAAGTCATGAAAAAGAAAATGGCAATTCAAATGAACAGTGAAAATCTTGTGCAGAGCATTGATGAAATGATTGCGAACAATGGAACATTTTTTTACAAAGAAAACAATCCGATGTTTCAAGAAGCTGTGGGTATTAAAGAAGAATTGGATGGAATTTTGAATACAACAGAGAATGACAATGTTATCAATGCATTGAACAGTTTTGAAGCCAACGACAAAGCAACTGCAGCTCAGCTATTGGACGATATGATGGCAAATGCTGCCAATACGAGTCGAAATGCAGCCTTTGAACAAGAACTGGAGAAGAGTAAAGTTATGGAAAAGGTAAACAATGCAACCCTTCAAAAACTCCGCAATCGCCGTGCAAAACTCAAACGTCTTGCCAATCTAACGCGCAAGAATAAACCTGCCCAATAAAAATTGAAAATGCTGGTTGCTTAGGAGGATTCAACGCTCATGACAGATTATTTCCCTTTGCTTGCTGCTTTTCTTACACTTTCAGTGTGTGGAGCCTGTTATTTTCGGAACAGACTCCTACGGAGAAGAAATACATCCGAACCTTCCTATGAAATACTTCCTGCAGCACAGATGCCTAAACCTTCTGCTCCTCCCATGCCTACGATGTATGAAGAGGATCCTCGTGTGTAGTCATTTTAAATAAAAGTATAAAGAAAGATGGATGACGTTTTTAAAACAATTGTAAAAAAAAGGTTTGAACCTCGTGGGCTTTCTATTTCACCTGTGAAAGGTACCAAACATTGGAATGTTTTGCGTTTGTATGATCCATCCGATAAGAAATGGTATATTGCAAAAGGAATTCTTCATATTGAAGGGAATAATGAAATGGGTCCCGAACAAATGAATGTATCGTACACTACAGAAAAAAATATTCTTTCAAGTCTTCCTGAATGGTGGGGGTTGTCTTTAAAAGAATCGTTTAAAGAAGATCCTTTTCGAGTTATTGTAACTCCTGAAATACCCAATTGCAAATGGTCTACCTATAAAGGAAACGATGCAATGATTGCATCCAAACTTTTTAAACAGATTGAATGGTTGCATAAACACAAAATTGCACACAATGATTTAGAGCTCAAAAATATACTTTTGACGTGTGATAATCAAAATGCAGTTGTCATTGATTTTGAAAAAGCCACACAAAATTCTTCAAACACTTCCATGAGAAATGATACCAAACATTTAATTGACAGTCTCAATGAAAATGAAACCACAAAAGGAATCGCAAGAAAATTAAAGACCCTTGCATTTGGAAAGCTTCCTTTGACTCGTCGGCATTCACTTGGGGGGAAACGAAGACGAACGTATAAACTTTAGAAGAATAAATTGTAGACTTTTTGTTTCTTTCCTACACTCTGCTTTCCAACTTTGTAGCGGTCAAAAATGGGACGGAGAATCTGGACACGAGGGACTGCATTGTGCACTTTCTGTGTGATGACCTTGTAGAGGTCAAAATCAGGATAGCGTTCACGTCCATTGGGCTCCATCAACACATTTCGCCCATCATCATCTACCATCCAACTCCAGAGTAAATTGTACAAATGAGATTTGCTCTCACGAACAACCAAACCAGGTTCTGAACTTAGAACAACTCCTCCTTTCTTTGGCTCAGGCTTCATGGGGAAGAGCGCTTCAAAAAGACTCACTGCAAGTCGGCACAAATCAAAGGATGGGTTGGGATACACTTCTTCTTGGGATTCATCTGTGCGAAGAGGACCAAAAGAAAATTGCTCTGCAGCATCATTTCCTTCTTTGAAATCATCGCTAAAGAATAATTTTTCATTAATCCAAAAGATAGAGCGTCCGAAATCAATCAAGCGGAACACTTTTCCATAGGTTGGAATTCGCCAGACTGTTCCATCGCGATTCTGGTAAAAAAAGTATTTTTGGTCGGTGTGAGTCCATACAATGTTGTTTGTGTGCAAATCATTGTGTGTGAATCCAAAGAAGGTTTGGAGAACAGACAAAGCAGCTAAAATCTGGAACAGCCATGCAGTCCAAATCTCTTCCCATTCTTTGTCTCCAGGAACTGCTTCTTCACCTTCTCCTTCCCATCCTGTCAGCAAATCATCCATCGTTCCTTGACTGGGCTCTGTGAAAAGAAGCATAACAGGAAATTTCTTCAAGCGTGCAAGAACATTAATTTCTTCATCTTCATCTTCAAAGTCAAGATCATCAGATTCATTTTCGTCCTCTTTTTCATTTTCCTCTGCTTCATCGGTTTCTTCAGATTGTGTCTTGAAACTTACACTGCTCATGGCAGTGGAATGCAGAGATTGTAATTCCACTTTTTGCAATTCCTCTGAAGGCTCTAATTCTTCGCATTCATCTTCCAAGTCTTCCTCGGAAATCTCAGAGCTCACTTCGGAATGTAATTCTGAAGGTGGTTCAAAGATTGCAGATTTGACTTCCGGATCCATATCTTCATTGTCCACTTCCAATTGGAAAATGTTTTTCGTTTGATTTTCCCAGAACCAACGGCAATGACGATAGGTTGAATAGACATCTGAAATATTGTAGGAATAGGCATCTGCAATTCCACAATAGGCTCCATAGAAATAATGAAAATGAGGGCTGACATCAGCTTCTCGCAATTTGGAAAGTGCATAGGATGCTACGGCTTCCACATAAGCTTGATTCATGGGGTCTGTAATTTTTTCACGTGCACGAGAGGGAAGTGTTGAAGGATTTAAAAAATCAGGAGATCCTTCCTCTTCAAATCCATATTTTCCACGAATCCAGGTGATGGGGTCCAATAAATGCGTGACTTTCATGTACGCTGAGCGAGATTCAAATTCATCTTTGGCACTTCGATTTTCCAACTCCAAATGCACAATTTTGGGTTCTTGAACAGAATGTTCTGCATGTTTCGTTCGGAACAAACTATCCAGTTGAATGGGAATTGTAGAATCTCCCGACACATCAAATAAATATCCTAAACCGGGATGATAGGTGTGAAGGTTAGAAAAGGATTTTAATTTCAAAGGAGGTTGTCTGGAAGGAAATGTAAATGTAGGGTGTGGAATTTTGATTCCTCCAACAATTTGTTTCTCCATTCTTTTAAACAAAAAGGAACCTTAAAATCGTCAATCCCGCACTTTTTTTCTTCACTGCTTTGTTATATGGCTACGACAGCTGCACTCAATGTTTCCCTTCGCAAGTTCGATATGAAGAAGATTCCACAGGATGCCGTATGTGTTTTTATTGGACGTCGTCGTACAGGTAAATCCACTCTTGTAAGAGATTTGCTCTTTCACCATCAAAATATGCCTTTGGGTACTGTGATCAGTGGAACAGAAGAGTCTAACTCTTTCTATGGAAAAATGATTCCTCCTCTTTTCATTCATGGCGAATACAGCCCCATCATTCTTGCAAATTTCGTGAAGCGCCAAAAACTTATGATGGCACGCATTCAACGCGATTTGCAGGGAGGGGTACAAAGTCGTATAGACCCTCGTTCGTTTATGATTTTGGATGACTGTATGTACGATGACAGCTGGACGCACGATAAAAACATTCGGTATTTGTTCATGAATGGTCGTTGGCTCAAAGTTTTCTTTATCATTACGATGCAGTATCCATTGGGTATTCAGCCTGCACTTCGTACCAACGTTGACTATGTGTTTATTTTGCGTGAGCCCTACATGACCAATCGTAAGCGTATTTTTGATAACTATTGCTCTGTGTTTCCTTCCTTTGAGTTTTTCTGTCAAATCATGGACCAGTGTACACAGAATTATGAATGTTTAGTTGTGGACAATACCAGTCAAAGTAGCAAATTGGAGGAATGCGTGTATTGGTACAAAGCTGAGCTCCACCCCGATTTCCGCATTGGGGCTCCTGAGTTCTGGGCTCATTCTGCAAACCATTATCGTGGAACAGAGGAAGAAAATGTAAATGAATATGACCCGAATGCCGCGCGCAGATTGAAGGGTCCTGCCATTCAAGTACGAAAGTTCCCTCAACAGTAAGTAGGACGAATGAAGATTGTGTACATTCAGGCAACTATAATTCTCTTAATTGCATGTTCACTCTTAGTCTGTGATCGTGTCTTCCGAATCAATGAAGGATTTTATGCTGCTCCCCCTGGTGCCCCTCGCTGCGGTGTGGATATTCCTTCTTGTGAGGGACAGCCCGAAATGAAATGTTTCAATGGGTATTGCCAAGATACGCAACCGCCTCGCATGCCATTCGGCACGGGTCTTCCTGTTTATCCTTAATCTCGCGGAAAACCTTGTTCTTGAATAGAAATATGGCTCGGAGTCAGAAGGCATTTGGCTTGATCGGTTTAGCCGGTTTATTAGTTGCTGTGTTGGTCATTATTCCCTTGTTGAAGATATATTTCCCGGGTGCTTTTGCTGAAGGATTCATCAATGTTCGTTGTGAGAAGACAACCTGCCCCGAGGGAACTTTCTGCGAGAAAGCCTACAATGGTGCGGAATCATGTGTACCCATCTACGTCGGTAAGCAATAAAAATTCTACTCGTATGTATCATACATAGATATAGAATTTCTACTTAGTCTTTTTACTTCTCCAACTTGCGAGCAATGGCAAGGTCGGCGGGACCTGAAGAGGAGAACATCCCAGAAAATTCAGATGCTCCCGTTCCAAGAGAAGGAACTTCCGCTGCAGGGGCGTCACCAGCCTCACGTGTCATAGAGACAGCAGGTGCACCCGTGTTCTCATCAGAGGAAGTGAATACACGCTTCTGTTTGCGTCCCTTTTCACGCTGTTCACGATTGAATTGGTCGCGCTGTTCTTCATTTTCCTTGTATTTCTTCATGAGAGTGTTGAGTTGGTCCTCCGCGTACTCCTGATCACCCACTTCATGGGGAGAAGCATCCCACGGCAACCACTTTCCAACCTCACCGACAAAAATGTTGTGAATCTGGTCTGAGCGTTGAAGTTTCTTTGCACGAGATTCCGCTTCTTCTTTGGAGCTGTAGACACCACGAACCTTCAATCCACGTACAGTGGTCTTGAAATCATTGGCAGCATAGAAATCATCCTCCAACTTGAGCTTATTCTTGAACATGAAGTCATCAAACTCATCAGCAAGCTTGGATGTGCTCAAGTCTTTTGCATTCTTCTTTACGTATTCATGAAAACTCTGCATAACACTGTCAATTCGCACCACGGAGTTCCGGCAAAGGGCTGCGGCTCCACTCAAATCTTGCTTCTCCAAATTCACCGCTTCAGCCTCAAGCTTATCATTTATACCTTTCACAGTCTCAACCAAATACTTCTCAAGCGACTGGGAGCGGACAGAGAATTCGTATTGTTTCAAGAAGGAATTGAAAAAGAAAAGGTCTTTCCGGTTCAACACATTTTCCGGGCTGAGGAAACTCAAAAGACACCAGCGCTGGCTGGGGATTTCCGGGTCTTCGGTCAAAAAGTCTTCACGTTCGGCGGACATCTGCTCTACAGGTGAATTCATTTGAACTTTAAATACGCATCTGTCTTAAAAATTTTCTTTTTCTTGAGTATAGGAACAAATGGACGTTGCTGAAGTTATCAATCGTGCAATCAAATACTTGATCGAGGGTCTCGTTGTCGCTGGTGCCGCTATCTTTATCCCCCGCAAGACTCTCCCTGTTGACGAAATCGCCACCCTCGCCCTCGTCGCCGCTGTTGTCTTCGCTGTCTTGGACTTGGTCTCCCCCTCCATTGGTGTAACGGCTCGTCAAGGTGCTGGCTTCGGTCTCGGTGCCAACCTTGTTGGCTTCCCCCGCGCGTAAATGCGTGGTTAAAGGACCGATGAATATTTCTCCTGATTGATTTCAAATCAACGTAGAGAAATAGAAATGAACTCAACTACAATTACAGTTGTTTTTATTGTATTTTTGCTCGCAATTCTCTACATGCGTTCAGAAGGTTTTACAAGTCCTGGAACCATGGTGCAATTAGCGACAAGCCATGTTCCGACAGAAGAAGACCTTTATTACCAACGATTTCTCTATCCAGAAATTGTTCGGAAAGAAATTGCACGCATGACGGGTGAAGACCCTGGTCCTCGCTATCCTATGCGATGGTCGCGTCCGTTTTATGTGACCTTATAAGAAATGAACTCTCCACGAGTTTCAAGTACACAGTATACTAAAAATCCATTCTTTCGAATTCGCAATTTTTTTACACGAAGACGCAATTCAAATAATCCCAAACCCGTCAACAACAACCGAAATAAAAGTTTCCGAACACGGAATCGCCGTGGAGCAATCACCTATAAAAATGCAGCGCGGATTCGCGGTGCTTTTCAAAAACCACCGGTTCATCCGTTTCGACCCAAATACATTCCTCCTCCCCCAGTACCTCTTTATCGCAGGGGACCCATTTATATGAATAACAATAACAACAATGATCCCATAAATCCTTATTAAATACTCCGTATAAACTGCCATTTCAAATCTGCACAAATGTTTTGCCAGATTTTATCTTGCTGATACAGTTTATCTTTATTTTTCAACAAAGGGAAACAATGCAAATATTCATCCAATTCCAATAATTCACAAAATTTATAAAGAACATAGGAATAACTCAAGAAATTGCTGCGATCTTTGGGACAATGTTTCTGGAAGGAAGGTTGAATTTCAATGAACATATGACGTAGTTTTTCTTCGGTTTCACGCGTCATAACAGGTGCATTTTGTCCATTGAGGCGATTGGTTATGTGAGGTGTGTGTTCATAATATTTATTTAATTTCAACTTCTTCAAGATTTCGCGAACTTTGGACCGATTTAAATTGGATAAATCATTGAATCGTTCTTTCTTCAACTCACCCACTATGAGGTCATACACTTCATTGGGAATTTCAGTACTTTCTTTGGCTTGGAATTGCGCCAACCATTCATTGAAGTGATTGATGCGTTTGTAGGCATAATAGGAGATTTCACGAGGCGGGTCTTTGTAGCTGGGTTTGTCCGAATCCACAAGGATAAACTCCTGGTTTCCACATTGGGTACACGTGAAGACGGCTTCATTTGCACTAAAAATCATTTCATTGTCGCATTCATCACAAATTCCATATTTTTCTTGGAGTTGGGCTTGGAGAGAGGTATCTTTCGCATGTTCTGGGTCGACTTTTTGCAAATATTTGAACAAAAGAACATTGCGACTCAGATTCTCTTTTTGTTTCATGTCCCCAGGGGCTTGCACAGGAGCAGGAGGTGCATCGGTATCTTTTTCGGCGGCTTGCTGTAAGGCTGCCCAAATGCTTCCAGGTTTGGATTTGCCCACAGTTGATTTGGATTCAAATCCTCGACTAATTTTATCTTGCATATCATAATAATCAAATAAGATATTTCCAGTGTCCAAAAAATAAGTATACAAATTCTTTTTGGATTTAATGTCTTCAGCTTTTGCTCGCAAATCGCGAATCTCTCTCTCAATTTTAATTTTTTCAACATCATTGTGAGTTTCTTTGTGGAGATCTTTGAGTTGTTGAATTTGTGCTTCCAGCTCATCGACTGTTATAATTTCTTCATTAAGTTTTTCAATATGACTGTGATGAATGCTATCCAGAGTAGTACGAGCCTCAGGATTGCTCCGTTTGGTGGGGCGAATCTTGAAGAAGGGATCAGTAGTGCTCATCTAGTGAAGGAAAGATTCTTGTTTGTTTAGGTATTGTGAAATACTTCTTGAAAAATGGAAAGGTTATTGTTGATCGCGAGAAAATTTTGTCCTAAAATCGCAAACACAACACGTTTAAAAAGACCTTTCTGTTCATCACAGATTTTCTTGAAAATGCGGGCAACATGGTGAGGAGGGCATCCAAACGCACCACACCCCCATGCACTTAACACTAAGACATCATTGCCTTCTTTGGCTCCAATCCAAAAGAGCATGCGAATTTTGTTTTCCATTGTTTCGACGTCCTCTGGATTCTTGAACTCCTTTCCATCGTTTGTCACCCAAGGAGTTTGCACTGCAGGGGCAGCAATCATATCTATTTTCTCAGGTCTATCCATATACAGATATCCTGATTTCATTGGACCGCAATAATATTCAACCCCTTTGCTGACAAGTGTATCGTATCTCTTAAGAGGATAATAGGACTGGTGGAGGTATTTGAAATAATTACTTCTTCGAAAACATTCCTCTTCCTGGGCTCCTGAACCAAAGTTTACCATCCCTCCTGCGCGAAACCAATCTGCCATGTTTAATAAAAGAGGATTACATCCTAAGCGTTTCAAACGAATGGCAATCTCAATACAATCTCCTTGTTCAACACTTACAACAGTTTCATGATGTCTTGGTAAATTTTTTTGTTCCTCTTCAGAGAAGCTAGAATAGAGTATGCTGCTTTGAGAAGGAAAAATACTATACTTCTCCTGAGTTTGCTTCCAAACAGTCAAGCGGTCATGTTCTGGACGGGGATACATTTCTATAGTTGAATTCTGATTCATCTTTATATCATTTTCTCTTATAAATCAATCTTCGTTTTCCCAAAAAAAACAGGGTCTCCCGGCAGAGGGAAACTCCCTCGGATCCCCAAAAGTTTCCAAAGTCCGATTTTTCTGGAATTTTCAAATTTTTTTCTTCCCAATGGGTATAGACTAAAATGACAGGTGGTGGTTTGATGCAGCTCGTCGCTTATGGCGCTCAGGATGTTTACTTGACTGGCAACCCTCAGATTACTTTCTTCAAGACGGTTTACCGTCGCCACACTAACTTCGCCATGGAGTCCATTGAGAACCCTTTCAACGGTTCCCCTGGCTTCGGTAAGACTGTCACGTGCACTATCCAGCGCAACGGTGATTTGATCTACCGCATGTACCTCCAGGCTACCCTCCCTAAGGTCACCATCTCTGCCGCCGACGGCTCTGGTGCCCAGTTCCGCTGGTTGAACTGGCCTGGTCACAACCTCATCAAGGAGGTTGAGCTCCAGATCGGTGGTCAGCGCATCGACAAGCATTATGGTCAGTGGCTCCACATCTGGAATGAGCTCACCCAGGAGCCTGGCAAGCAGGCTGGTTACGCCAAGATGGTGGGTAACGTTCCCCAGCTCACCAACTTGATCACCCAGGGCGGCGAGGACTGCGACGATGACTGCGTTGCTGGCGAGCCCAACTCGTCCAACGAGGTCGGCAAGTGCGCCCCTGAGTACACTCTCTACATCCCCCTCCAGTTCTGGTTCTGCCGCAACCCTGGTCTTGCTCTTCCTTTGATCGCCCTCCAGTACCACGAGGTGCGTATCAACTTGATCTTCAATGATCTCCGTAACCTCTGCTGGGAAACCACTCCTCAGCTCTCCAACACCCACACCATCCGTGATCGTGTTGCCAACGCCAACTTGGTTGCTGCTTCTCTCTACGTAGACTACATCTACCTCGATACTGATGAACGTCGTAAGTTCGCCCAGGTTTCTCACGAATACCTCATCGACGTCCTCCAGTTCACTGGCGGTGAATCCATCACTTCCTCTTCCAACAAGCTCAAGCTCAACTTCAACCACCCTTGTAAGGAACTCATCTGGGTTGTCCAGCGCGATTCCTTCGTTGACTGTGCTGATGCCACTGTCAATCCTTGGAAGGGTCAACAGCCTTTCAACTTCTCCGATTGGTGGGACCGCTCAGTACTTGAGTCTGGTTACTCCGTCACTCGTGTTGAAGGTATGGCTGGTCGTAACCCTGTCGTCACTGCTCTCTTGCAGCTCAACGGTCACGATCGTTTCCAAGTACGCGAGGGTCGCTACTTCAACGAAGTACAACCTTACCAACACCACACCAACATCCCTGCCGTCGGTGTTAACGTCTACTCCTTCGCCCTCAACCCTGAACAACACCAACCTTCTGGCACTTGCAACTTGTCTCGTATTGACAACACCACTCTCCTCCTCACTGTCTCCAACAACGCTGTCGGTACCAACACCACTTCCACTGTCTACGTGTATGCTACCAACTACAACGTTCTCCGTGTAATGTCTGGTATGGGT
>JACCDX010670274.1_pt1 | contig 49227 bp, 66 predicted proteins | sample 7449681 | NCBI WGS metagenome assembly JACCDX01 (sample SAMN15323450, study PRJNA562643) | freshwater metagenome | isolation source: river surface water | place: USA:Blue River Watershed | collected 2017-08-18
AAAACTATAATAGATGCTTATTATGATGGTTATAATCAAATTCCAGAATGTTATAAACTTGAAAACAATATGGGTGATGGTGTATATACTTGTGCATCAGAAAGATTTGCAACGTATTTTCAAACAAATACATATAAAAATATTCCAAATTGCTATTGGGATAAAAGAAGAAATGTTTGTGCTACAAGACCTAATCCATTTGGTGTTGAAAATGAAGATGGTTCATTTTCATCATTATGTTGCGGTGATAATTTCACAGTTGATTTTAATGAATTAATGACCGAACCATTATCTGGTGCAACTACAAACGAGCAATTTGATGAGTATTTAACAACTGAATTGATTGACGCTAAAGATAGAAAAACATTATCAGCATATGCAACCCTTAGAGCGTTGTATGACAGATACATGCATTCATCTTTATACACTGGTGTTCAAAGTTCTGCATACGATTACGCTAAAATGGAAGGAATTGCAAACATGGTAGGTACGTATTGGGTTGATGTTATTGAACAAGTAATACCAGCAACAACAATATGGGGTAGTGTTAAGATTTACAGTAACACAATGTTTGACCAACAAAAATTCACATATAAAAAGGGTACATTATTCACATGTATAGGTGGACCGTGTAGTTTAGATGATTTGGAATTTTTAAATTCGTGTATGGGAAATATAATAGATACTTTCTATACTGATGAATGTCCATGTGAGGCTACTGGTGAAAGTACTTACTATTTTGGTGACCGATAAAAATTAAAAAAAAATAAATAAAATATGTCTAAATACGTTACAATAATTTTATCAGCAGCTGGGTTAGACCCTTCAAGCGATAATTTTGATATCTATACTGATAGCAATAATTTTGGTTATCCAATTGCTCAAGGTATAACTAGAAATGAACTAATAAGTACAACAACACCTTTCAACATCTTAGTACCAAGTAATACAACTAAAATAAGGGTCTTGGATGCGACTACTAATTGTAAATGTCTTATAGATGTTATAAGTGAAGATAATTTATGTCAATCATGTAACTTTGATTTTACGACTTACCCATTAAATACTGTTGGTCGTTTGATTGCTGGTGATTTAACTGGTACTTGTGAATCAGTTATAACTGATTATAGAATTTTTTGGTACGGTCCAGGTCTAAATTCAACAAACGTAGCTTATATCAGTGGTAAAGGTAGTGAGTTTGCATATTCTTTTACACATCCATTGACTGGTACATCAGCTTTGATGGCTGATGCTGGTGCTTATAAACCAGTAATAGATAAAGTTAAAATAAATGGTAAATTATTTTCTCAGAGTGGTGATACAGCATACAGTAATGACCCAATACCAGCTTTGTTAGAATGTTTTGAAACAGTGATTGTTGAAATTGATGCCTTTAAATGTGACAACGGTGGTACCTCTACTTTACCACAATACGAACATAGAGTTAACTTTACAGCCGCTGGTAATGGAGCAACACCTAGAGAATTAACTGGGACTTTTTTATTGAGTGCTGACACTCAATTTTTTGGTTTCCAATTTGCTGGGTTTAGCGTACCAGATGAAATTAAAATAACCTTTAAAGGTTCTGCGTATGGAAATATACCTATGTTATTAGAATGGTGGCAAGTTGGTGATTACGTAACATCACAAACAACAACGTTGCCATATGGGTGGAACAGTTTATATTCTGGTCCGTTAAAAAAACTAGTAAATTTAACAAATTTAACAGTAAATGAAGGTGATACATTAACACTTCAAGTAATACCAAACACAGCTAACCCACAAACTAGTTGGGATTATTACTTTACATGTGTTGACGATATCGCTTGTGATTTCTGTACCGACCCAACACAATATAAAATTAAACAAAGTTCAATATCATATTCAAGTTCTAATAGCTGTACTGGTGATGTATCAGTGTCTTTTAATGTTAGTGGTTGTACACCAGCTTCTATGATTAATGTATTACCTGGTAATTTTGGTTTGGGTGATTATTTTGGTCAAAATAACACATATGCGGTTAATTTAACACCAGATGTTAATAGCTTAGTTGGTACTAGTTACCAATTCAATAGTGGTTATACTGGTTGTAGTTATTACTCACCATCTGCTTATTTACAATGTGGTACACCTTCTAATAGTGAGATTAAATTTGAAAAATACATAAATATTGGTGGTATTGGTGAAATAAAAATGACTTTTAACAGTTATAGTGATTTAGCTTTTTATTATAATGAATATATAAGTACACGTAATACATATTGGCCATCACCAGCACCACCAAATACGTCATATAGTTCATTAACTGGAACTTATTATCAAGAAATAAAATTAACAATACCAACATCTGAACTTTGTGGTGATGGTAGTACATATGCAACATATTTAATTCACCCATCAGCAACTATAACAAGTGCTGGTACTAGTAGTCCATGGACAATGACTATTACTATGCCAACAGTTGCTGACAATATAAGTGGTGATATAATACCTTGTTATGTTAATTGTAGTAGTTATTTAAGTAGTTATTTAACTGCAATTAACAACTCATCAACAGCAACAACTAATAATATTAATTTTACAACAACAGTTGGTTCAAAATATCTTTATCCTTATAGATGGGGTTCTTTTTACAGATTTATCCAATCACCGTATAATTCTGATACTCAAGATGGTTATATACCTAGTTTAGGTGCTAGAAATAATACTATACCTATGTCTGGTGCTAGTAACACACCAATACCATCTTTGTCAGCATTGACATGTAACACGGTAATTCAACCAACATACAAATATGCATTTAAAGTAATATTAGAACCAAATTATAAAGATTTTAAGGTTTATGCTTCACCTATAACTGGTGGTATACCTAGTGGTAGTTACTCTATTTTGGTTTTAAGTAGTTTGGGTGGTATAATAACAGTACATGATGCAAATTATGTTTATTAATTTTAAAACTAACGTATAATTATAATAAAAAGAAAATATGTATTTATTCGATAAAGAAGAATTCAATTGCAATGAAATACCATCTGATTGGGAAGATTATGCTGGTACTTATAGAGCATTATATGACGCTTATTTGAAATGTGTTGCTGAGTATATACGCAATAACTCATTAACACTTCCAGCATCTGTTGTTAGCGAGTTAAATAGTTTATTGCTTGAATTAAACGAAGCAAAAAATGAAGCTAGGGCTAATTTATTAATATTAATTGATACGTTGATTAATTCACCATTAAATTGTTTTGATAAAACAACATATACTACATATATTGAGTCATATAATGTATTTAAGAGCATATCTCAACAAATAAACATACTATTAGCCACTGGTGGTGATACCATAGCATTACAACCAGATATTAGTGTTGAATTAACAACGATTTATCCAACTGATGGTGTAATCAACCCTAAAACATCTAGATGTGTTGGTGTTTATATGAAACAAATGGATAATGGTTCTGAATTTATAGGTAAAGTTAATGTGATAGGTGGTGAAACTGAAACACCATACGGTGAAGATTGGAATGGGTTAGCAACACCTAGAGATGGAGAAATAAGACTATATTAAAGTGATAAAATAAAAAATAAAGATATTTATAGATATGCCACAATTATTAAAAAAAGTACAAGGAGAAATTTTAACTAACACCATTGGTGATGTTATGTTAATTACTAGTGTTACTGGTGAAATACAACAAGAAGATTATATTAATCTTAATGGGTTTGTGGCGTATTTGCAAAATTTTTCCAGAATTGAATTAGCGACTGAACTAATACCACCTATGGAATTTGGTTTACCAAATACATATAACATTGAAACACAAACATTAGAAATTAGTTACTAATGAGATACCAAGAGAGAATATATATACAGAATGAAATTTCTGCTGTTAGAAATAGGAACTTTAATAATTTCAATATGAGTTCTGACATGTGTGTTTTTAACAATCCGTTGTACAACGTTAGTGGAGCAACAAAAATACTTTGTTGTGAATGTCCAGATGAATTAGTACCACACGATACATATAATGGAAACACAGTTATTCTACCAACTGCAATTACCAATAGTAGTGATTGTGCTGATTTTCCAAATTTTATAGATATTATTATAAATCAAACAATAATTGATTATGGATTGTCTGGTGAAACAGCAATAGAACAATGGGTTGAAGTTGAAGAATTGTTGTGTGGTAGAGTTGTTAAATGGAAAGGTGTGACACAACAAGTTTGGACTGTAAACATGATTGATGGTGATTTTAGTATATTTAATATTTTAGATTATACAGATACACAAAATACAATACAAAGAGCTCATGTAATACAACCCAACACAGCACCTTGTTGTGATGGTTTATACTCTATATCATTCTCGAATTGGAATAATTTTATAAATAGTTTAACATTGACTGGTACTACTAATTATTTAGTAGATATTCCTTATGGGACAAATACATCATGTAGTGTTGCAAAAGTTCCATGTACAACTGGTGGGACAATAACTGGTGCTAGTTATATCATTTCCGCAAATACACAGACAATACCGTTAACATTTGATTTTACAGCCAACACACAAACATTTATTGATACAGAAGCTAATTTTAGATATGAAATTTATAAATATGATAATTCACAAAGTCAATTTAGTGCCATTCCAGTATACAAATCACAAAGATTAAATTATTCAGCTTTTAGTGCTACAAACACAACAACAGAATATATTCCATCAAGTGGTATAACATTAGATGGTGATTATTTGGTAAAAGGGTTTTATCAATTCAGTGCTTGTACTGATTTCTTAAAACGATTAGGTAAAGGTGTCGATACGATAAATTATAAATATGGGTCACAATATGGTATTTACGACAATAATTTGGATTATTATTTTATTGCTTTAAAACAAGCTGAAATACCTTATTTTACTAATAATGGTTCAAATGACACACTAGCAAATAGTTTAACTCAAAGTGTTTATTTACCAGCAGCTGGTATACAAAATATACCTAAACCACAAAATATTGGTGATTTTATAATGACACTTAACGGATTGGTTTTGGCAAATGGTTCTGACTATACATATACTGGTGATGTTGTAACACTTAATGGGTTTACAGCTGAAGATGATATTATTACATTTATTTATACATCTATTGGTGGTACAAATTTAATTGCCGACAATATTGATGTTACAACATCAATTGTAAGCGGTGCAACAAACGGACAAGGTTCAAATCTGGTTTATTTTAATACAACTAGTGGTAAATATGAAATATATACTTCAGTTGAGCCAGCACCATTAAATGATATTATTGTCATGTTAAATGGTGTAACACTTGCAAATAACGTAGATTATTACCAATCAACTTCAAATTTAAAAAGAATTATACTAGAAGGTGACTTGGTTGTTGGTGATATTATCACAATAGTTTATTTTCCAGCAAATAGTACCGTAAATGGTTTAAATACAAATAATCCTATTGTATCATGGTTAATAAATGAATTACCTCAAAAAGAAAATGGTTATTTTTCATTAGAGGTTAGTACAAATAATGCGTTTACTAATTTTTATTACACTGGGTATACACCTTACAATACAGCAACTATTAGTTATTCAGATTCATTTATAGCAAGTGGTACTATTGGCACAACATTGTATTATAGAGTAAAAAATGAAAAAAATTACGAAACTTTGTGTGGTAATATTATAACTAGCGTTGCTTATAGCGACATTGTACCAATCGTGATACAATCAAATGCAATAAATTCATACTAATAATATTTACTATTGTATATTTATAACTAAAATAAAGAAAAAACATATTTATAACATATGAGTTACATAATTAAAAACACTAGTCCATTTGTAAGTATCAAATTGACTCAAACTGGTAGAGAACAATTAGCACAAGGGAAACTTACATTTTCTTATTGGGCTATTGGTGATTCTGAATTAAATTACGAAAGAGAAGCAATAATAGATGCTGCACCATCGGCTGGTTTTCCATCAAATGTTGCTTTATCAGCAACTAGTGTTGTGATGAGACCTTTTGATAGACAACCTAAATTAAAATCATTTATTTATCCATCAACTAGTGGTGAATATTATAAACCAATAGATGGTGGTGTGTTGAGTGTTGTAAAAGTAGTTGTTAATAATGAAGCAACTGAAAGAGGATTTTTTGAATTATCTGGTTCTTCTTATATTACAAAAACAGATTATGACCATTGTATCTACAATCAATTTAATGCAACACCTAGTACTATTGTTTTCAGTGGTGGTAATCAATTTATTTTAGGAACTAGTGGTGTAACAATTGGTGATTTAGTGTTGGTTAAATATGGTCCTATGAATGCTAACTTATTAGTGCCAAATACAAACGATAAACCATTACAACATTTATGGTATAAAATAGAAAATCTTACAATAAATTCAGCAACAGAGGCGATAATTGAAGTGGATAGAACTTTACCAGATTTAACTAGTATGACTGGTTATTCTCAAATTTATATTTATAAAGGTGGTGAAGTAGCTGAAGCGTTTGGTGCTGACAATACAACTGCTTATTGGGATAGTGGAACCCTTTCATTTGATTCAGCAAACAACGTTACATGTTCTGACGTTCCAGTATGGAACATGAACAACGTATGGTGTGAAACTTTAGCTGGTGTGACTGGTATTACAACACCAGCAATATATGAAGATTATACAAAATATGGTTCTTATCCTTATTTAGGTACTAAAAACCCTTATTTAGAATATTTGTGTAAAACAACTGCTGATACTGAAACAGCATTAGCATTTAGTTGTAGTGGACCTGGACAAAGTTATTTAGATGATGTATCTAAATCAATTTCAATATTGCATTACACAAACAACACAATTTCAAACTTATACGGTGAATTCTTCTATACTGATGCAGCAAACAACAAATATTTAGGTATAGATTTACCAGATTTGATGTATCATAGAAGAAAAGGAAGCACAGCTAGTGGTACAACTATGGGAATGAGATTCATTGCAACTGGTGGTACATATCTTACAACACAAGATATTGAATATATTGAGTTGATTGAAGACCCAACACTTATAGCTTCTGGTACAACACCAAACGTAGTTGGTAGAGTTTATCCACAATTAAAAACTGTTGTTATTCACAATGACGAAATTGTGGCAGCAATGTCTTATAAATCAAATAGAAACTGGACGTTGCCAGAATTATCTGCAACATTAGCATCACCTTCTGGTGGTACATCTACTGGTGTATTGAATACAAACCAAACAATGTATATGACATATGTTTTAGACAACGTTGGACAAACAACTGGTTTCACTAGTGCTTTACCTTGTCAAACATATATTAAAATTACAAACAACACATCATCACCAAAAGATGTTTCATTTAAAATTAATGAAACAGATATGTTACCATACATGAGAAAGAAAGAAACATCTACTGATGGTTATGGTTTCTATGCTTATAATTTTAAATTATTATACCAAACAGTTTCTGATTCAATGAATAGACCAGACCCTACTGCTTGGAAACAATATGATTTCACATCAACAGCTATTACTGGTGTAGCTGGTCAAACAATTGACCCTAAATTATTAGAAAATCAATCACCTTTGATTACTGGTTTTGTTTTAGATAAATTAAAAGACACATCTGCAACAACATTTAGTTTGAATAGTGTTTTAAATTTACCTTTAAATGCTGAACCAGAAAAGTTACAATTTGGTGATGAAAGATTTTTCTATGGAAACTTAAACACATATATTGGGGCAACTATTTATAAAACAATATTTGACCTAAGAGTTAACAGTAGCGAATACAACTCAACTACAAACTCAACTAGAAGTACCGACACAACTACAAACCCACCTAATATTAAAGTTAGTGAGGTAGGTATTTACGATACTGACAAAAACTTAGTATGTATTGGTAAATTAAGCACACCAGTTGCTTTGGCCAATGGAAACACAATAATGCTTGAATTATCAATGGATTTTTAATATGGGATTTAATAGTACCGCATCGACACTTACACTTACAGCTAAATTAACTCCACTAGGGAGACAAAAGCTTGTATCAACAAATAACGCATTAATCAAAACTTTTAGTTTAGGTGATTCTGATGCTAATTATAATATGGACTTAACTTTAGAGTCTGGTCAAGTTCCAGGTATAAACGGAACGATTGGATTTGCTAATACTTCAAGTAATAGTACTTCTAGGTCTATTGGGTTAACTAGTTATTTAATTGTAAACCCATCTGGTGCTATATCAAAACCAGTATCATCTCAATCAGTTAACATTATAACTGAAAATAGTGTTCTCGGTTCAACTGTTGTTAGTGGTTCTAATTTAACCATGAATTATATTGATAGAAATACTTATTTAACAAACCCATTGGTTAACTTGTTTAAATCTTTTGGTTTACCATTAGATTCTAATGGTGACATTAAATTTACTGGTACAACATACATAAATGGTGGTTTCTCAGATACAGCTTTGAGCGGATTAGCTTCAAGTAAAATTATAGTAATTGGTGTTGATAATTCAAAATATGGTGAATTGATGGATGGTAAAACAGTTAAAGTTGAATTACCAACTAGTGCTGGTACATATACTATATATAGTACGTTTTTAGGTGGTTTAACACAACTTAATGAATTAGATGCTAGATTCACTGATACAGCATCGGTAACTGGTTCATTTGGATTTAATATTGCCCCTATGTTTTGCGATACAATTATGAAACCAAACGGTGGTGATGCATCATTGAGTTGGGCTACTGGTTATGGGTTACAAAAACCTTTCAGTGTAAATGGTAAAAAAACTTACAATTTACAAACAAATAATAATTTAAGTCTTACAGCTGATACAGTTGTTGGTATGTCTTATTTGGATAAAGGATTTATTGTGATTACACACCCTACAATTGTTAATGATGTGATGTCATCTGGTACAACTTTATTTTCTGGTGTTACAGCTGCAACAGTTACTGTTGATAGCGTATCAACTAGTGTTACTCAGATGATTACATGTATTGCTGATAGAGGCGAATTTGCTAGTACAACCAATCAATCATTTGGCACTGGTGATGTCCCTAGAATTAGTGAAATTGGGTTGTATGATGACTTAGGTAATTTAATAGCATATGGTAAAACTGACCGTCATGTTACTAAAACTGCTAACCAATTTTTAGCACTTTCTGTAAATATTATGATTTAACACTTTATTTTTTAATAAACTGTGTTAGATTAGAATAAAAAGTTTTTATGGAAAAAGAACCAGAATTTTTATTAGCACTAGATGTTTCGACATCAACTATTGGTATTGCATTATTTGAAGACCTAGGTACTAGTGGTGAACTTAAATTATTACACCATGTATCACCAAAGGTGAAACCTAAACCAGAGAATAAAATGGAAGAACTGTTCAGAAAAGTTGAAATTTTTGAACAAGAATTTCTTACACATTATAGCGATTTCGGTATTACTAGAGTAGTTATCGAGGAACCACTTTTACAATCTAACAACGTTTATACTATTGCAACGTTATTACGTTTTAATGGTATGATTTCAAAATCAGTGTATGACACAATTGGTGTTGTACCAGAATTCATTTCATCATACGATGCACGTAAATATGCATTTCCAGAGCTTATGGCTGTCAGAAAACTTAAAAAAGACGGAACACCATTAGCTGAAAAAGCTATTGCGAAGAACTCACCAGTATTGTTTGGTGATTACCCTTTTGATGTTGATAAAAAATATGTTCTTTGGGAGAAAGTTGCTGAATTAGAACCACAAGTAACATGGTTTTATGATAAAAACAACAAATTGAAAAAAGAAACATTCGACACTTCAGATGCTTATGTGGCTGGTATTGGTTACATGCAAAAAAACAATATCTGGAAAATAGCAGCTAAAGTCCAATAAAATAAATGACTAATTTTTTGTAATTTACAAAAAGATGTAGTACATTTGCACTATGGATTTCTTAGTGGTTGATATTTTAAAGAGTTTTTTAGGGGAACCAAGAAAACATAATGAAGATTCTGGACAAGTGGCATTTGATTGTCCAGCTTGTTCGGATGAAAAGAATATGCCCGATGGTGACGGTAAAGGAAACCTAGAAATAAACTACAATAGAGGTATGTTTAAGTGTTGGGCTTGTCAAGAAACCAACAACATGCATGGACCAGTAATAAAATTACTGAAAAAATATGCAACTCCCAAAAATATTAGAGATTATCTATTGGTTAAACCAGATACTGATTTAATTTCCAAAAAAGATAAACCTAAAGTAATATTAACTCTACCAGAGGGTTATAAAAAATTATCAGAATGTACCGAAAAAGATTATAAATCGCAACAAGCGTTGGCTTATTTGCGTGAACGTGGTATTACTGATGAAATAATCGAAGAATATGAAATAGGTTATACATATAGAGGTAAATTCTTTAATAGGGTTATCATACCATCTTATGATTCTGAGGGTGAATTAAACTATTTTATAGCAAGATGGTTCCCAAAAGAATATACCAAACTAAAATATCTTAATCCAGAGGTTGAGAAACAAGAAATCATATTCAACGAAGGTAAAATAAATTGGGATTCAACAATATACATAGTTGAAGGTGCTACCGACCATATAGTAACACCAAATTCAGTACCTCTGTTGGGTAAATTCTTATCACCACAATTATTAGAATTGCTACATGATAAAGCACAAGGGTTTGTTGTAATAGTTTTAGATGATGATGCATATGAAGATGCTAAAAGATTGTATAGAGAACTTAATTTTGGTAACCTAAGAGATAGAATACGCTTGGTTAAACCACCAGAAGGTTATGACCCATCAAAAATATTTGAAAAGTTAGGACATAGAGGTATAGTAAAACTACTTATGGGTGCTTATAAATTGGAAGAATATGAAATTTACTGATATTTATTGCTAAACAAGTAATATGAATATAAAAAGTAGATTAAGACAACTTATTTTTGAATCAGAAGGTGATTTAGGTTATCATGCTGGTAATTTACAATATAAAGCTGAGAAACTTTCAGATAGAGGTTTTATTATCGGTAAAACTGGTCAAATGGGTACTGGTCATTATTTCTATGGAAATATAGAAAATGCAAAAGAACATGCTGCAAAATTTGGTGGTAAAATAGGTGACAAATCAGTATACGCTGTTGATTTTTCTAAATATTCATTGTTTAGACCATCTAACCCAAAAGAATACTACGATAATCTAGTTGTACCAATAAACAACGAATTCTTAAAACATTTAACGATAGAAGATTTTGAAGATGAAGAAGTGTTAGAAACACTTAAAGATGCTGCTGACTTTTATAGAAGTTATGGTGCTAATATTTCTGACGATTATTTTATTCTAATTGCAAAACAATTTGTTCAAGATTTACAGTCAAAATCTTCTAAAAGTGATGACATGTTCAACACTAGAGTTTTAAAAGCTGCTGGGTTTGAAGGTGTAGATGTTAGAAATACTCCGTTAGATAATTTTGCTGTTGGTTCTATCATATTCGATATCAAACCAAATACTTTAAAACAAATCCAATAATAATCTCTATTTTAGTTGTAATTTAATAAAAATTATAGTACATTTGTATTAAAATTTTAATTATGAGTAAAGCTAAACTATGGGTTGGTCCAGTATTTCTTGAGCCAATTGAACATAAGTATCATCACAGAGAAACTGGTAAAATTTACAAATCTGTAACTACAACACTTACATCTATTGAACCTCACTTCGATTCTGAAGCTGTGTCATTGGCTATTACTAGACAAGCAGATAATGTTAAACAAGAACGTTATATAGGTTTATCACAACAAGAAATTTTGGATTATTGGCAAATGCTTAATGATGAAGCTAACATATACGGTACAAAAGTACACGATATTGTTGAGCGTTATTTGTTAGCTAACAAATGGTATTTTCCAGATGATACTGAAGACGGTCAATTTGAACAAAAAGTTATTGATGGTTATGAAGCATTGAAAGTTGATGAAGGAATTGCTATATGGCCAGAAAGAATCCTTTTTGCTGAACAATATGAGTTGGCTGGTATGTCAGATTTAATCATCGATATTGACGATGTTTATTTTGATGTATGGGATTGGAAAACCAACAGAGAATTCAACTTCTTCAACCCTTATGGGTACGAAACATTATTTAAACCATTTGACCATTTACAAGCTTGTCAGTGGTCAATTTATTCACTTCAATTATCGGTTTATGCTTATATGTATGAGATGGAATTCCCTGGACGTAAGTGTAGACAAATACGTATTGGATATTGGGATAAAGAAAAAATGACTTTCGAAAGAATACAAATAATGTATTTAAAACATGAAGCGAAAAAACTTATTGAAATGCATCACTATAATTTAATGAAAAATTCATAATATGGATAAAGAAAAAACAAAACCAATGATTGGTGAACACAAATTTCATCAGTTAACTGACAGTAGAGGTGTTAGATATAGCCCTTTTAATTTATCAATGACAACACCAATGATTAACCCAGTTTCTTGGCAATTAATCAATAAATGGGAAGACGGTTTCTATCTATATGATAACCTTATTCAAGGTATGGATAGACAAACACTTATAAGAGTTGTTGATGGTGAAATAATCGAAGGTTATAGATTAGAAAAATTAGAAAAGGGTAAAGATTTAATTTATTAATATGGTAAAAAAAATAGTACATTTAGCTGATATACATATCAGAACTCTTAGACTACATGATGAGTATAAAGATGTTTTTAAAACTTTCCTTAGAGATGTAAAAGAACTTGTTTCTGATTACACTAGAGAAGAAGTTAGAATAGTAGTTGCTGGTGATTTGGTTCACCAAAAGATTGTTATTTCAAATGAGCAGTTAATATTAGGAACTTGGTTTCTAAGAAAACTAGAAGAAATAGCACCAGTTATTCTTATTGCTGGAAACCATGATTTGTTGGAAAACAACACAAATAGAATGGATAGTGTAACACCTATGGTACAATTCTTGGGTGATAAAGAAATAAACTATTTTAAAGAATCTAAGTGTTATTTAGATGACAATATCGTTTGGTGTCCTTATTCAATCTTTGAAGAAAACGCTAGACCAGACATTGAGTCAGCTAGAGTTGAATTTGGTGATGAAAAAACTTACATTGGTTTATTCCATGCACCGCTAATTAATGCTAAAACAGATATTGGTTATGAAATTGACCATGGTGCTGAATTAGATATCTTTGAAGGTTGTGATATGGTTATGTTGGGTGATATTCACAAAAGACAAGTCTTCAACCATAAAGGTATACTTGTGGCATACCCATCTAGCCTTATTCAACAGAATTTTGGTGAAAATGTAAGTAAACATGGATTCTTGTTTTGGGATGTTGAAACAAAAACATTTACAGAACACGATGTAGAAAATAAATCTCCTTATTACCAATTTAAAATCACTTCATTGGAAGATATTGAGAACGGAACAGAAAAAATTACAAACTTATAATAATATGATGTATAGTTATTTAATTGAGTGCACTAGAACTGGTGTCTGCAAAATAGGTAAATCAAATAATCCAATTAAACGATTAGAATCTATTAAAACTGGTAACCCATTTGTTAAGCTAATTGGTCTTAGTGAATTAAAAGAAAATGATTTACATGTAAAATATGGTGAATTTAGATTTTCTGGTGAATGGTTTGAATTTCCAGAAAATATAAAAAATGAAGTTTATTCGTTATTTAAACCGATAGAAAATTACGGTAAAATAAATAACCAAGAAATAGATAAAGAATTTTTAAATAAAATAAAAGAACTAGATGAAAATTTTAATTTAGTAAAAGTGAATGAATTTACTGATATTGTTTTTAAAAAACTTGGTTCTAAAGGTTATTCAAAATTATTAAAGAATTGTAAAGAATTTAATGAATTAGTATCAAAATCAATTTATTTATCAATATAGAAAAAATATGAAATTAAGCGAATTAAAAGAGTTTATTAACTCACTACCAGTAGAAATGGATGATTTCACTGTTGTTAACGGTGAATATGGGTTTATGGACCCAGAGAATGAAGAAGGATTTATCTATAGAGTAGATAAACCAGTATTAGCAATAAACGTTGATGAGAAAGACAATGAAGTTGTATTGTTACATCAAACACGTGAAGACTTAACAAATGTTGACCTTGGAGATATCTAAAGAACTTAAAGATGAAATTTGGGATTATTGTAGAGTAAACAATATCACAAATATTGATGAATTTACAATCAAAATACTTAAACAAGGGTTTACTGTTGAAAAGTTTGGTGCAACACCTCAAGTTATTGAAAAGAAAGTACCAGTTGAAAAGATTGTAGAAAAAATCGTAGAAAAGATTGTTGAAGTAAAGGTAGAAGTTCCAACTGAAAAGGAAGTGTATATAACTGATGATTCTCAAGTTAAAGAGTTATCTAATAAAATAACAAAACTTGAAGAAGAACGTGATGCATATAAAAAAGATGCTGAACACTTTAAGAAAGAATGGAATGAAACATTACAGAAATTAGAAGTTGAACAAAAGAAAAATAAAAGAGATATTTATGGAGAATAATTTAGAAATAGAAATGGTAACAGTAGATACTAAAACGATATCACCGTATTCAAAAATAAAAGTTTATTGGGATGACCGTCCAGAGAACTATAGCAAAGAAGCTAAAAATAGAGTAAGAAACTATTTTGCTAACAAGTATGGTGTTAATAAAAACAACATAAACGTTGTTTATCGTCCAGTTAGAACAACTGCCAACGGTGATGTAATTGAAATCACTGGTGCTGGTATTGAAAATATTATGGATGTTAACTATCAAAGAGCCCTTATGAAGGAGTTAATTGATAGAGATGGTAAAACGGTTGACTTTAATAGAATCATAGCGTTAGACGAGAAAGTTAACGCTGAATTAAATGTTGATGTAAATGAAACACAACATAGAAGTTGGAATGTTAAATGGGTTATGTTAAATAACTTTTTATCTTTTGGTGAAGATAATTACTTATCATTTAGTAAATTAAGAGGATTAACTATTGTAAACTCTATTCCAGCAAACCAAGGTGGTAAAACAACGTTGAGTATTGATTCAATCAAATTCTTATTGCATGGTAGTACAACTAAAACAGAAACAAACGAACAAATCTTCAACACTTATAGTGATAAAAATGAGTTGACAGTTCGTGGTATGATTGAAATTGATAATGAAGAAACAATCATTGAACGTAAAATGAAAAGAACTGCCAAAAAAGGTGGTGGTTGGACTGTAACAAACAAAGTTAATTATTACAAGTTATTACCAGACGGTGAAGAAGAACAATTGAATGAAGAAGATGCCACTAGAACGACTAAAAAGTTAAAGGAGACTATTGGTAGCGAAAAAGATTTTGAGATGCTTGTATTAGCTACAGAGAAGAATCTAGATGATTTAATTGGGTTAACTACGACAGAATCTGGAAAAGTTTTAACTAGACTTATTGGATTAGAGATTTTAGAGTTAAAAGAAGCTGCTGCTAGAACAATGTATAACGAATTTGCTAGAAAGAAAAAATCTAATGATTTTGATGTTATTACATTGACTGAAGAAATAGAAGACCATAAAGAAAAAGGTGTTTTAGCCGTTGAATTAGAAACTAGTTTAAACGAAAAATTAGAAAAAGCTAAAGCTGATATCATTACTTTGGGTGATGAAAAAGATAAATTGGTTAACAGCAAAGAAAAGATTGATGTAACTATCTCTGAATTAAACCCATCTAATTTGGAAACAGAAATAGCTGAATTAATCGAAAAAGGTGTTGGGTTAAAAGAAAGTGTTGATGCTTATGTTGTTAAAATAAATGAAATAGGTGAAGTAACATTTGATGAAGACCGTCACCATGCATTAACCAAAGACCTATCAACACAAACATCATCAAAAGCTGTAAAAACTGCTGAGATAACTAGATTAGAAAAAGTTGTTGAAGATTTAGTTGCTGGTGGTATTTGCCAATCATGTAATCGTAAATTAGATGACGTTGATAACTCTGAACACATAGCTAAACATGAATCTGATATTGAAAAACTTAGAAAAGAAGTTAAAGCTGTTGAATCTAAAATAAAAGTTATAAACGATGAATTAGAAACATTAAATAAGACCAAAACACTTATTGATGATAAGAATAAATATGAATTAAATAGAGATAGATTAGAAGTTCAAATTGGTTCTTTGAAAAATGATATAGTTTCTAAACGCAACGATTTAAAGAAATACAAACTTAATTTAGATGCTATTGAATTAAACAAAAAGATTGATAGTGAAATAGAAAAAGTTAAAACAGATATTTCTGTGTTGGAGTATTCTAAAGATGATGCTATCACTAGAATAGAAAGAGTACAAACTGATATTAAAAATCATAAAATTGGTGTTGATACTAAAACAAAATTGATTGAAACCATAAAGAAAGAAGAAGAGATTGATAAGATATTCAAAATCTATATTGAGTTGGTTGGGAAGAAAGGTGTTAGCAAGTTGGTGTTGCGTTCTGTATTACCGATTATTAATTCTGAAGTACAAAGATTGTTAGATGAGGTTGTAGATTTCGATGTTGAGATATTTATTAATGATAAGAACGATGTTCAATTTTTATTGGTTAAAGACGATGTATCAAAATTGTTAAAGTCTGGTTCTGGTTTAGAGAAAACAGCTGCTAGTTTAGCTTTGAGAGCTGTTTTGGGTAAATTATCTACTCTACCTATGCCAAACTTTATTACATTTGATGAAGTATTGGGTAAGATAGCACCAGAAAATTTAGAAAAATTGAAAGTACTTTTCGACAAAATAAAAGATATGTATGAGATTGTTTTCTTCATTACACACAACGATTTAGTTAAAGATTGGGGCGATAATGTGGTTACAGTTGTTAAGGGTAACAACAACATCTCAAAAATTTCTATGAAATAATTTGTATTTTTATGAAAATAAATGTACATTTGTTAAAAAAGTGATATATGAAATTTAGAAATTATTGCGTTGTTATCATGGGGGATACCAAAGGTGTCTTCAATGAAATTGAAAAAGTTAGCGATGATAAACCAAATGTTTTAGATGCTAGAGGGATTGTTATCGCTACTTTTTCCTCAGCTCTGGAACCTAAAGAGTTGACTGATTGGTTTAAATTAAATCAAAGAAGTTTTTTTGTTTTTGATTTAGACCCAGAATCTTCTGGATATAATATAACCAAAAAAGAGATTCATGATGGATTATTTGGATTTTTAGCCAATATGGATAAAGACATATTGAAAAAAAGGGCATCAAAATTGATGGATGCTATTGAAGATGCTAAAATAATACAAGAAAACAGTAAAAAGTTCAAAGAAAGAGGTATGGAAGTAAAAACGGTTATAAAACCAAGAAGACTTACCGAATCTGAAATTGAAGAAATGACCCCCAGAGAAAGGGAAGAAATAATGAATAAAATTATCGATAACGGCATTGAAAATATGACCGATTACGATAAAAAAATATTACCACTTTTAGTAAAATAATTGATTAAAACCCTTGACTTTTAAGGGTTTTTGTCGTATATTTACATAGTAAAAAATAACGAAAAATGAGAGTAAATGAAACGTTTTGATGAATAAAAAGTATGTTAATTTTGAGACTGAAGATAGTATTTCAAAATATTTTAAAGATGTAAGAAAATCAGTAGTTTTAACTTCAGTACAAGAAGTTAATTTGGCAAAAAGAATAAAAAATGGTGATAAAAAAGCAGTTGAGGAATTAGTGAATGCTAATCTTAAATTTGTTGTTTCTATCGCAAAAGAATATCAAGGACAAGGGTTACCGTTGTCTGATTTAATAAGTGAGGGTAATTACGGGTTGGTTAAAGCTGCAACCAGATTTGATTATAAAAGAGGTTTTAGGTTCATATCTTACGCTGTATGGTGGGTAAAACAATCTATAATCCAAAGTCTTAATGATAACGCTAGAGTTGTAAGACTCCCAGCAAATGTAATCAATAAGATTTCAAAACTAAACAAAGAAATTGCAAAGTTTGAATATGCTAACGAAAGAGAACCAATATTTGGTGAAATATTTGATGGTGAAACAGAACTTTCAATGACTAAATACCCTAAATGTGCTTCATTAAATGAATACATTAATGAAGAAGGTGATGAATTGATTGATTTAATTCCAGGTGAAATGCCAGATGAGAATCAAATAGAGATTGATGAAAGAATAAAAAAACAACTATCTAAAACTCTTTCTATTTTAGATGAAAGAGAAAGAAGTATAATTGAATGTTATTTCGGTATAGACACTGATTGTGAAGCTATGACTCTTGAAGCCATCGGTGAAAAGTACGGTTTAACAAAAGAAAGAATTAGACAAATTAAAGAAAAGGCGATACGAAAGTTAAGACATAACGCCCATGACTTATATGATTTGATTAATGAATAAATAAAAAAAGGGGTTTTTAATCCCTTTTTTGGTTATTGAATATTTATCTTAAAACAAAAGAAAATGAAAATTAAATTTAGTTACATAATGTTGATATTAGCACTTTCAGTTGCTGGTTGTGCTGCATATTTTTCAGTATGGGGTTTAAGTCAGTTATTTGCTGGTGCTAGTACTGCTGTTATTATAATGGCTAGTGTATTGGAAATTGGTAAAGTGGTTACAACAACTGCGTTGCACACATATTGGCATAAATTAGCCAGAGGATTAAAGATTTATTTAACAATAAGTGTTGGGATTCTTATGATTATAACATCAGCTGGTATCTACGGTTTTCTTTCAAATGCTTATCAATCAACTGCTAACAAATTGGAATTACATGAAGGTGAGTTAGGTGTGTTAGAAGCTAAAAAACAAACGTTTGAGAAAACTATAGCCGACAACACAAAAATTATTGAAACAAAAACTAAACGTGCTGACCAATTGAATAACCTTAGAGGTAATCAAGAATCACGATTGGATAATTCAACCAATAACAGAAACCAAAGAAACGCTAGACGAGATATTGAAAGTTCTGACAAACAAATCCAATTGTTAAACAGTGAAATAGATGCTTTGAATGCTAAAAATATTGTATTATCAGATTCAGTAAATGCTTATAATGTAAAAGCGATTGAATTAAAGGCTGGTAGTGAAGTAGCTGGTGAAGTTGGTCCACTTAAATATGTTTCTGAATTGACTGGAACACCTATGGCTAACGTAGTTAACTACATGATACTATTACTTATATTTGTGTTTGACCCATTGGCTATTGCACTGGTATTGGCTACCAATAGAGTATTTGAATTGGAAGGTAGACAAACACCATTAGAACCTAAAATAAATTATATACCATCTGGTGAAACACCAACAACAATTGTTGAAGTTATAAAAGAAAAAGCGAAAAATGAGGGTGTAAATGAGGGTGTAAATGAGGGTGTAAATGAGGGTGTAAATGAGGGAATAAAAGTTGATGAAGAAACTGGTGAGATTGATTTATCTGGGGTGTCATTACCGATACCAGAAGATATTTGGTTTCCAATTGAAGAACCAATACTAGAAGATGAACAACATGATGATGCTGTAAGTGATGCTGTAAGTGATGCTGTAAATGACCAAATAACTGATGCTGTAACTCAAGTAGAACCATCAACTACTGTTAGTGATAAAAATGTTGAGGTACCATTATATAAAAAACAACCAGTAATACCAACTGGTAAAGTTAATTTGGAAGATATCAAAGAAATAAAAGAAGGTAGAGGGTTTTCAGTAGATATTCCACAACCTAAAACATCAAACACTATTGAAAGAATAGGTTCAAACAAAATCGTTAAAAACGGTGATAATAACAAAGTATATTTTAAACGTGGATAATGATAATCGATGATAAAACATATCTTTTAGAAGAAAAAAACTATATACCGATTGAATGTATTAAAAAACAAATAGTAATCGGACATACCAATAACCATGATATGAAACATTTTGTGGGTTGGAAAAAAAGAAACAACGGACACTATAATAAAACAGCTGCATTTACAATAGATGCAGCTGGTGTTGTTTATAAGCACTTTGACCCTAAGTATCAATCAAAATATTTTGGCAAGTTAGAACTAGACACCAAATCAATTATTATTTTATTAGAGAATGATGGTTGGTTGACAAGAAAAAAAGATGGTGATGCGTTTTATAACTGGAAAGGTGATATTTATAATGGTAGAGTTGTAGGGAAGTTATGGAGAGGCAATAATATGTGGGCTCATTATACTGATAAACAATTCGAATCATGTGCAGAATTAGTAACTATGTTGTGTGATGAGTTTTTCATTCCAAATGTTGCGATGTCTCACAACACTAAAATAGATGATTTAACCGATTTCCAAGGGGTTGTTTATAAAAGTAATATTGAAAGGTATTATAATGATTTATCACCAGCATGGAATTGTGAAGAGTTTAAAAATAAAGTTGAACAAATATAAAAAAATATGAAAGAAAACATCAATGAACACGACATGACAAAAAAAATGATGGATATCATCAGAAATAGTCAAAAATCATTAATAAAAGAAGCTGATGAAATGACAGCACCAGCAACAGAAGAAATGCCACAAAACACGTTGGTACCTGGTGATGATTTACCAGAAGAAGAACCAAAAATGGCTGAATCACCTAAAGAAGGTCGTGAACCACTTATCAATTTAGATGATTCTTATTTTGAATTAGATAAAGATGACCAAAGATTTAAAGATTTAGATAAAAAATTAGAAGACATTGCAAACGTTAATGTGACTAGTATTTACTTATCAAAAAACAAAGACTTGGTTATCAACGGTGAAGCTTTACAATATCAAAATTCTGGGTTATATTTTACAATTGCCTTATCTAACAAAGATGTTGTATCATCTAGTGAAAACGTTGAAGGTGATGAAGCTAACGAAATAATTAAAAAACTACAAGGTTTCTTGAAAAACCTTAGAGATGATGTTGCTGGTACAAAAGAATTTTTGTATGACGAAAAATTAGACGGTAAAAAATAAAATCATGATAAGAAATAGAATAATATTAGTATTAGCAATCGTATTGACATTATGTTTAACATCTATGTATGGGTTATTTAAACTATATCAAAACGAAAAAGCAGAAAGAAAAAGATTCAACGACAATTATGTTGCTGTGTTGACTGATAAATCAAGACAACAAGAATTAACTGCAAAAGAATTAGAAAAACTGTATCCAAAATATGATAGTTTGGCTAATGAGTTAAAAATAAAAACAAAACAAATCACAAATATAATTGAAACTAGATACAGATTTAGAGATTCAGTTGTGACTACTAGTGTTTTAAGAAAAGATAGTGTTTCAGAAAAGAGTTATTTCTCTTTAAAAGAAAAATGTTATAATTTAACTGGGTATATTAAAAAAGACTCTATAGCATTTACAAATAAAGAGTTCAAAGACAATTTAACTACATTCTTATATAAAGATTACGAACACAAATACTTATGGGGTTTATTCAAATTTAAACCTTATTACACAGCAAAAGTATACAGTGATTGTATGAAAGATACAGTAAGCGTATTAAATAATATAAAAATAAAAAAATAAAGTTTTATGACACAAAATGTTCCAACACCTCCAAAACCAGAGGTTTCTACATCAAAAAAGAAAAATTACAGACAAAAGACTAGAAAATCTGCACCAGTAGCAAACACAACAACTAAACCGTTACCAAAAGCATATATTCTAGAAAAGAAAAAAGAGATTCCTCTTTATGACCCATATACTGGTGAAGCTAATCCTTATTATGAACAATTAACTGGTAAGAAAAACCCTTTGACTCAAGGTAAAAGTGTGTTAGATGGTCCAGTTAATGTTAAAGAAGAACGATTAAAAAATCTAGTACCAGTAAATGTTGAGTACGGTAGAAAAAATAGATTTTTAATTAATTTACCAAAAGAAATAGGTATACAACCATTTTTAATTAATAAGATTAGTGGACCAAAAATAAAACATGATTATGTTAAAATATTTGGTATTAAAACACCGATAAAAAAATATAGTGTTGAAGATGTTGAAATAAATTTTAAAATTCAAATCTTTAGTGATGTACTTAGCAAATTACAGACTATTGCATTAGAAGGCAACTCAATTAGTTTTTCAGTTGACATATTAGATGCAGCAGCTGCACCGTATCAAACATGGGAATATTCTGATTGCTTGATAAAAGAAATAAATGTTGAAGAATTAAGTTATAATAGCGGTGATTTTATGAATTGCACTTTAAAGTTAGAAGTTGGTGATTACAAAATCAAATAGAAAAATATAAATAATAAATAAAAGCCCTAGCATTAGGGCTTTTTTTGTTAATTTATCATATTTATATATAAAACAAATTACCCAAAATGAAAAAGAAACTTAACGAAGATTTAACAAAAACTGATGTTAATAAACAAATCAAGGTCTATATGGATTCTAGTGAGTTTAAAAACAAAATTGAAAAGATTGTTAAAGATAGGATAAAAAATGAAAAAGAGTTAGAAGACAAAATTGTTGACATCACTAAAAATGTTTTGACACAATTATATAAAACTCTTTGGGTTAAAAGAGCTACATGGGTGAATAATATATCTAATAAAAATAACTAAATATATCATGAAAAAAATCAAAATAACCAAAGAACAATACAATAGAATCACTAGCCTTTTAAAAGAAGGGTTTCCACTACTTAAAAAAAATTTAGTTGATAAAACTTTTCAAAAAGAATTTGCAAATAAAAATATTAAAAATTTAGGTGAAACAGAATCTGATTTTAATATAAAAAAAGATGTACCTAGCAAAGGTGTTTCTAGAGCTGGTATGGGTAAATTTATGAAAGAATCTATTGGTGATTTAAAACATGAAACTTTAGAATTGATAAAATATCTTTATAGAAAAACTGAAGAATTTTCTCCATTTTGGGCTGAACATGATTTGACTTATGATGATATTTGTGATGCGTTAGAATCAAAAGGTATCATTATTAAAAAAGATGGTAAATTTGAGTTATCTAAATCATTGGGTTCAGCTGAAGATGCTAAACAAGCTGTAGAATCTGAATTATCACAAATGATTGGTGGTGAAAAAGAAGAAATTGAAGAAGGTGATTGGTTTGATTCACACCCAGACCACCCAGCTAATCAACCAGACCCATCATATAGTAAAGCTAGTATACAACCAAATCAATTATCATTTGAAGGACTTTACAGTAATAGAGAAATAGCAATATTAAAAGACAAGTCTGGTCAATTATATTCATTCTATTATGACAATGTTTCTGAAGAAGACTTAAACTCAATTGCTTATGATTTAGGTTTTGCTGAAGAAGAATATGTAGGTAAAGATGAAGATGGTATGCCAGAATTTGATTACTATTATGATTGGAGAGGAAACCAAGACCAAGAACCATTAGTTTTAGCTGCATATGCTGACGAATTAGCTAACGAAGCTGGTGAAGGATTAGAAGATTGGGAAAACGGTGTTGAATTGGTAAAAATTGATGATGCACTTAAAAATGAATTATTGAGTGTTTATGATAAAGACACTAAACTTACATCTATATTATCTGGTGTTAACGAAATGGACATGGGTGATATAAAATCAAGATTAGCTGAACCATTTAGACAACAACCAAGTGGTTATGAAGAAAAATCACCAGAAGAAAAAGAAAGAATCAGACAAAGTTTAGCTGCAATAAGAGCTAAATCTGCTGCACAAGATATTGAAAGATTTAAACAAAGAGATGCTCAAAATGCTATGCACAGTGCAAGAGCTGAAAAAGATATAACTACAAAAACTTTACCAATAGAACCTAAAAAACCAATCGGACAATACAACATGTTTGGTGGTATTGATGAAATGAATGCTGGTGATGCTGGTCCGTTTACTCCAGCGTTAGGTGCACAAACAATTCAAAAAAGAATGCCTATTGTTACAAATGTACCAGTAGTTAGAGAAGGTATGACTGCAACACCCAACACAACTGGTGAATATACAAAACCAGCATTTGAAATGAAAAAGAACCATACTGACTTTGCTGAAACAAAACCAAAAGCTTTCAAAAAAACACAATGGGCTGGTGGTGGCTTTGTTGAATTTAACGATTGTACAAAATTAAACAATAAACCAGCTGGTTCTGGATGTAGTGCTGGGGCTGTTGATAAAGTAGTTACAATTAAAAAAACAAAAGGAAACGTAAATGCACCTTCTTTATCTGAAAGTAAAATTTATGAAGCGATTGCTAAAAAAACTGGTAAAACAATAGATGAAGTAAAAAGAATTATTCAATCAAAAAATAATAAGTCTTAATACTTTATCAAAAACTAAGATATTTATAATAAAATCAATTAAAGATGGACAAAAATATAATAAAAAAACACTTAACTCAAAAATTTGTTAACGAAGCAAAAGGTGAAACAGCAACCCCAGGGATTACTGTAACAAATGCTGCTAAGAAAAAATCTGGAGAGTTTAATAAACAAGGTGTTAAAGATATCGATAAGAATTTATCTGCTTATGAGAAATCTTTAGGTAAAGGTATGGAAACAACTAAAACACCTAACAAATTCAACTATACTGACAACAAAGAAGTTGAATATCACGACCAAATGGAAATCATGAATGGTCAAGAGATGATTCAATATGATAGAGAACCAAACAAAGAATTTAAAGATAGAGCTAAACAAGCTTTAGAAGGTAGTTCAATTATGGGTAACAAGGGTGGAAAAGATATGGGTAATGCTGAGGAAACTTGGGGTGCTTCATCTGACGATTTTGGTAAAAATTTAGCTAAAAATGCAAAAGCTTCATTTAAAAAGAGATTAGATTCTGAAACTGGTATTATGAGTTTCGGTGATGATATTGAAGTTGTTCCTAAAGGTAATAAACCAATGGGTAAACATTCAGCATTAGCAGAAAATAAAGATAACAATAAACCGCAAATAAAACAATCAATGAAAAGACTTAACTTTAAAAAAGAATTTAACGGTGTTGGAAACGCACTGAAAATGATACCAGAATCATACAAAGTAGATAATAAAGTATTCGAAATGACTGATGGTGTTGAAAACTATAAAATCCGTTGGGAAGGTAATTTGACTGAAGGTAAAGCAGTTGTTCTTATGGCATCTGACAAAACTATGGTTAACGAAGATATGGCTCATATGAAACATCTTATGGGTTACAAATCCCAAGAAACATTAGGTACTGTAAAAGGTAAAGCTAGATTAGATGAAAACAAAATGTTTACTGACATTTGGTCTAAAACTAGAGAATTAATGGAAGCTGAAGACATTGAAAGTGCAAAAGCTAAAACTGGTAACTTGGAAGATATCAAGAAAAAAGCTCCAGAAGCTACTAAACATGTACAAGGTTCTGTATCTAAAGATAAAGGTACAAAAGCACCAGCTGCTAAAGAAGGTGATTTAGATGATGCTGTATCACATGCACCAGAAGCTAAAAAACATGTTGAAGGTTCTGTATCAACTGAAAAAGGTACAAAAGCACCAGCACCTAAAAAAGGTGAGTGGGAAGGAGTTAAGAAAAAAGCATCTGAAGCTACTAAACACGTAACAATGAAAGAATCTTTCAACGCTGATGAAGAAGAAGAAACTGAAGAAGTTGAAGATGTGACAACTGAAAACGTAGAAACATCAAAAGCAAAAGGTGTTAAAAACGGTAACTGGGATGAAATCAATGTACCTCACGCTGCTGAAGCTAAAAAACATGTTCATATGGGTAAAGCTGGTATGAGTGAAGGAATCCAATTAGGTGAAAACTTTTTCGCACCAATGTCTGAAAACTTAGACGAATATGATGATTTAATGGATTTCGAATTTGAAAGAAGAAAGAAAGCAAAAGAAGATAAATTAAACGCTGTATCTAAGATTGATACTAGAGATGTTGATGATTTAATGGATTTAGAATTTGAAAGAAGAAAGAAAGCAAAAGAAGATAAATTAAACGCTGCATCTAATTCTAATATTGATACTAGAGATGTTTATGATTTAAACATAAAACAAGTAAAAGAATACGGTGACGAACACGAAATATCAACTGACGATGCTGTTAAAAAAATGGGATTAGATGAGTACGGTGATGAACATGAAATCTCAACTGATGATGCTGTTAAAAAAATGGGGTTAGACGAATATGGTGATGAACACGAGATTTCAACTGACGATGCTGTTAAAAAAATGGAATTAGACGAAGAAGACGAATATTAATCAACAAACAAATAAAATAAAAAAAGGTACTCTAATGGGTACCTTTTTTATTTATGGATATTTATAAATAAAAAGTTATGGAAAAAATTACAAAAACTGGTACCCATGGTATCGAACTAATCAAAAAATTTGAAGGGTTCAGTTCAAAACCCTATAAGTGTCCAGCTGGGATACCAACGATAGCATACGGAGCAACGTTTTACCCAAACGGTAAAAAAGTAACAATGACTGACAAACCAGTAACAGAAGCTGAAGGTGTTGAGTTATTAAAGTCTATGTTGTCAAAATTTGAACAATATGTTGACTCATATTGTATCGATAGCATAACACAAAATCAATTCGATGCGTTGGTATCATTTTGTTATAATTTGGGTCCAGCAAATTTAAAATCATCAACATTGTTGAAGAAAGTTAATGCTAATCCAAACGATGAAACAATCAGAGCAGAGTTCATGAAATGGACAAAAGCTGGTGGTAGAACACTTAAAGGTTTGGTGACAAGAAGAACCGCTGAAGCTGATTTATATTTTAAAAAATAAAATTACTAATAAATTCAATAAAACCCTGGCTACGGCTGGGGTTTTTCGTTTTATTTTAATATTTATTATAAAAAGTTATAACATGGATAAAATGAATAAAATTTATATTGGTATCGGTTCTGCAATAATGGTGTTTTATATTTTAACGCATACTTTTGTTATGTTAGATTATATTCCATTATGTAAAGAAATTGCAATTTTTAATTACGTATCAATAATTTTATTTAGTATTCCAGCTGCATTATTTGTTAAAGGTTTTATTAAAAAAAGCAAAGAGTCAACCAAGTTAAATTTTTACGCTAAAAAATTAAACGAAACTCTAATCCACCAATCTCACAATCAATTATTTTACGAAGGAAATATTGTAGATGGTTCTAAACATTTAACAAAAGAAGTAACTCTATCAACTGACACTGATAGATGTTCAATATGGCTATATAATGATGATAAAACAGAAATCATATGTAAACAGTTATATGTAAAGCATGAAGACAAATGGTATGATAATATTACGTTATATAAGAAGGATTATGAGCCTTATTTTAATGCGTTAATAGTTGACCCTATAATTGTTGCAAATGACGCAAGAACACACCAATCAACGAAATGTTTTACTGAATCATATTTAATTCCTTTGGGTGTAAATTCTATGTTAGATGTTCCAATTTATTACAAGGGTAAAGTTATTGGTGTTATTTGTATTGAATCATTTGAATCTAGAGAATGGCACAAAGTAGAAATTAATTTTGCTGAGATGTTATCTTCTTTATTTGCATTTATGTATTCAGTTAAAGAAAACAAAATGGTTGAGAAAAATATGGTTGATTTTGAAGAATTTGTGAATGAAACAGCATTGATTTCAAAAACCGACAAGCATGGTAAAATAACTTATGCAAACAAAAAGTTTATTGAAGTTTGTGGGTATAGCAAAAGAGAAGTTTTGGGTAAAGACCATAATATTGTAAACTCTGGAATACAATCAAAAGATTATTGGGCGAAGATGTATAAGACTACTGTTAAAAACAGAAAAATTTGGCACGATTTAGTTGTTAATAAAAATAAAAAAGGTGAACTATATTACGTTGATACATACATCAAAGCAGAATTTAATCATGACACTGATGAATTAATTGGTTTCACATCAATAAGACAAGATGTTACAGAATTATATGAATCATTGAATGAATTAAATAAAAAGAATACCTATTTAGAACACGCTGCAAAGATTCTAAGACACGATATGCATTCTGGTATAAATACATATATCCCAAGAGGTATTAGTTCATTAGAGAGAAGATTATCGCCAGAAATCATTGAAGAATCAAAATTAGAAGCACCTTTAAGAATGTTGAAAGAAGGTTTAAAACATACACAAAAAGTTTATAAGGGTGTTTATGAGTTTACAAACTTAGTTAAACAAGACGCTGTTTTATCTAAAGATTATCATAATCTTAAAGAAATTTTATCTAATTTCTTAAAATCAACAGCATATTTTAGTCAAATTAAAATTGAAGAATTACCTAATCATGAGGTGAACGAATCTTTATTTTGTACTGCTATTGATAACCTTATTAGAAATGGTTTAAAATATAATGATTCAAATAATAAAATGATTAGTATCTATATGGAAGACGAAGACACATTGATTGTACAAGACAATGGTAGAGGTCTAACACAAGAACAATTCGAAGAATACTCAAAACCTTACACTAGAAATAAAAACCAAAAAGAACCAGGAACTGGCTTAGGTTTAAATATTTGTATTGCGATATTAAAGGAACATGGTTTTGGTATTAGATGTGAAAAAAATGAAATAGGTACTAAAATGAAAATTAAAATTAAATAGTTATGATAGATTCAATCTTATTGGTGGATGACGAAGACTTATTCCACTTGGTTTTTGAAGATGCTTGCAGTCTTCTTGATATAACACTTTCGCTACAAAGCGTTTCTTCAGCTGATGAAGCTGAAAAAATGTTTAAATCATGGTACGAAAACAATAAAACAGATGAAAGACCAGAGTGTGTTTTTGTTGATTTAAACATTATAGGTTCAAGTTTTGACGGTATTGAATTGATTAGAAGAATCAATTTTGAATATGGTAACCACGTTATAATTGGAATAATATCATCTAGTGATGAACCAGAAGAACAAGCAAAAGCTGTAAAAGCTGGTGCTCAATTTTGGATAGTTAAAACAGATGATATAGAACCTAGATTAGAGGACTTCAGAAAAGATTTTGAAAATTACAAACACGGTAAAACGTCATTTAAAGTATATAGATAATGATAACATTCGATAAAAAAACAATAGAACAACTTTTAAAACTATATGAATCTAGAAAAATAGGTTTAGAGGGAAATATTGCCAAAATTATTGAAACGGATGATGAAGATTTTAAAAAATATTTAGAAACTTGTATTGAAAACGATAATGAAAACCGAAGAAAAAGGTTAAATATTACAAAACAAGTACAAGCTCAAAATTCTCAATTAATAAAAGCTAAAGAAGAAAACGAAAGAATAAACGTAGAATTAAAAGAAGCGTTAGAAAAAACAGAAGAAGCTAAAAAATTAGCTGAAGATGATTTAGATTTATTACAAAAAAGAACACAATTTGAACTTATTGGATTGATTGTTAAAATAGCGTTGACAATTATTATTAGTGTTGGTGTTATAACAACATTCATATATGTATACATATTAGCAATAGGTGGTGACACAAAAATAATCGAATCTTCATGGAGTAACATGTTTGGTATTTTATTAACAAACAGTTTTAGTATAATAGGTACAATAATGGGGGTAAAATATGCCTCAGACAAAAAAGATAAAAATTAATTTATGATTTACACAAGAGAAAAAATTCAAGCAGCATTAAAAGCTAAAGGGTATGTTTATTTTGAAGACACAGCGAATAAAACATATGATGTTAACATTGTAGGTGTTAGAAATTCATCAACTGGGAATAAAGTAACAAATGTGTTTGACGATATCATTACAATTTCTTACAAAGATGAAACTGGTGCGTGGGTTTATAAAGAATGGATGAACACAACCGAGCCAGGAAAAAAAGGTGTTATGGAATTTCACAACGCTGGTGGTGTTGCTAGGTTAGTTGAAGGGCAATATAGAGGCTCACATGCGTTAGGACTTCACCAAGGTAAATATGAAGCATTAAGACAAGTTAAACCAGTAAAAGTTTATCGTGATGCAAACAAAGATATGATATTTGATGAAAAAACAATAACTGAAGGTGTTTACGGTATCAATATCCATAAAGCTGGTCGTGATTCTACATGGGTTGAAAACTGGTCAGAAGGTTGTCAAGTGTTTAAAAGAGTTATGGATTTTGATGAATTTATGAAGATTGTAAAAAAATCTGCAAAAATTCATGGTAATTCATTCACTTACACACTTATTGAGTCGAATGATATAAAATAAACTTTATTTTTATTGAATAGTTATTATATTCAATAAAATTTAAAAGATGGATAATAATTACGATAAACTTAGTTTCTTGGCCTACATACACAATCCAATAAGTAAGGAAAGTATATCTATTATATACGCTTCTAACAACATAAAATATGAAAAATGCGAGCTTTATGGTGATTTTGTTCAATCACTACTGATGCTTGCATTTGATACATATATGGGTGATGATGTTATGGGTGTTGAGGACCAAATAAAACATTTTAAATGGTGTTGGGATAAAATAATTCAAAATTTTAAAGAAGAGGGTATTTATTTTAAAAGTGTTAAATTATATAATTATTTTTTAGAATTTATGCTAGAAGTGTTTTATACTTATGATGGTAAAAAACCATATGATTATACAGATACTGGTATATTGAAAATATGGAATGATGTTTTTACATATGACAAATCAAAAACACAAGCAGACATAGATACACTTATTGAAATTTATAATATTTTTGAAAAATCGTTGATTAATCAATAAAAAATACGTTTTACTATTTATTTTTAATAATAATGCATTAGTTTTATAACATGAATACTGAAAGACTTTTTAACATTGTAATGGCTGAACTTTCAATAGATAAATTGAAATTGGAAAGCGAACTGGAAGACGCTATAAATTCAAAAGACCAATCTATTGACGTTAGGGTCAATAACATAAAAAATATTTTGGCTAGATTATCAGCCATTGAAAACAGTATTGCTAAATTTAGCAATCTAATAAATAATAACAATAACAATATCCAAAAAGAAAACTAAAATGGAAAAATTTGAAGAATTAAAAACGTTAATCGCTTCTATCGAAGAAGATGCGACTAAATTTTACGAAAAAGGTAATAAAGCTGCTGGTGTAAGACTTAGAAAAGGTTTACAAGAAATCAGAACTTTATCACAAACTTTGAGACAAGATGTTTCATCTAAAAATAAGACAGCTAAAGCTGCTTAATAAAAATTAAAATTATGCTAATAGTTATACTTAATAAAATATTTCTAATATTATTCTTTATGTCATGTCTAAATTTACTTAGACATTCATATTACTTTCTACAAGCGGCATTAACATCAACAGATGAAGAACCAAAAAAATACAGAATTTCGAATGTATCATTATACTTGTTAGGTATATCTATTGCATATATTTTATCGGTAATTTTTACTGGCATAACAATTTAAACTAAGAAAACTATGTCAAATATACAAAAAACACTAGATTCTTTACAGCCATATGTTATAGGGATACGATATTTAGAAGGTACTCCTTTGGTTGATGCTGTTTTTAAAGAAGGGTGGACACTACCAGATGACTCTAAAGTCAAAAAGGTTAAAGGAAACGATGAAATGAACTACTTTATGTTATTTAGTGAAGTAGAAGGTATTGGTTTAGATGAATTACTAGGTTACGTTAAGAAAACAATCGATATCAATGTAGAACGTGAGAAAAAACACGACTTACTTAGAGAAAAAGTTAACGAACTTAAAGAAGTGTTCAAAAAGAACAGTTTAGATAAACTAAAAAGACTTAAATTCAGTTTTACTGAAGAAGATTTGGTACCAAAATTAAATGATTTCGATATAGATATTGAAGACACTTATGAAGAGGAAGAAGTTATTGAAACAGTGACACCAGATTTATATCCAGAAAATATTGAAGAATATGCAACATCTGGTGAAGAAAAATTTGAAAATGAAATAAATTCACAACAACACACTTATTTAGATGAAAATGGAAATCCTATTGAACTTTCTGAAGAAGAAATGGAGGCTATTGAAGAAGAAGAAAGAGCTAGAAAAAACATTGAATATTTAAAAAGTAAAAAACAAACCGACAAAATAAAGAATGTTTCAAGCAAGGTGGAGTTACCACCTAGATAAAAACCGATTGTGATAATCAAAAATCTTTAATAAAAAGCCCTTAATATTAAGGGCTTTTTTATTTGTTTTAAATATTTATAATAAAAATTAGATGAAAGATTTTATTAAATCTAAATTGTTAGAATATCTAACAGTTGTTGATGAATCAAATATTGTTACCATTGATAAGGTTTCACCAGAAGCTGATGAAATAACTAGAACAGTTGTTTTTCCAGTTGTTAAATCTTTATATCGTGGTATAAACAAATTAAAAAAAGGTGAACAACAAAATTTGACTAGAGATGAAAAATTAGTCATAAATAAAATATTTCCACAAATCATAAACAAGAAAACAAAAGAATTTAATAAAGAATTTGAACATATTGATGGTTATATTAGACCAGAAAACTTTTTTAAACTATACAGAATTAAAACACTAGATGGTAAATACAAAAAAGTATCTGTTGGGTTCTTTTATAATAAGGACTCAAACGATATAGCTTATTTTGAAACTGGCAATTATGGTATTGCAATAAACGTAGCTAAATTAAACATCAATAACTTAAATCAATTAGAATCAACTATTAGACATGAATTAATTCATGCAGCTGACCCTAAAGTTACCAAAAAGAAGATAAGAAAAACTATTGATTCTAAAGAAACAGAATACGATAAACTTCCATATGAATTTGAATCGTTTACACATGAGTTTATAACCACAATTGACAAAAATTTAAAAATGATTGATGATGAGGAAATTAAAAATAATTTAATTGTTAGTTTGTGGTATATTGTACAAAATTTGAAAAATGGATTTTCAGCAAAAGTTTTGTATAAAGAATATTACAACGATGGAGTGATTAGGTTATTTAGTGAAAACGGTGTTACATCTAAAAATATAAGAGGTCTTAGAAATAATTTTTATCAGTTCTTAGCAACAGCCAATAGTTGGGCTACCAAACCAACCTTATTTGATAGATTTACCAAAAGGTTGGTTAGATATGTCCCGTATAAAATTTAATCTGGTTTGGTAAAAGCTCTTTCAAAAGCTTCTTGAACTGTGTGTGTTAACCAAACACCAGCAGTTGATAATAATCCGTTAAAGAAAACGATTAAGTAAGGATTATCAACACCTAAACTACCCATAGGGGTTAATTTACCATATCCAAAATACAACATAATTGCGGATATAGCAAACCCCATCCAAGTACCTAAACACATAAAGCATGTGAATAATTTGTGGATACTGTAACCTCCAGTACCCATTCTTGCTAGAAAGTTTCTCCAACCTTCAAATACGGAACCGTAAATCATGTTGTTACACGCACCGTAGCAAATAAGAATAAAAATTAATGTAATCATAGTTTTTATTTTAAATATAGTGATTATAGATGGTATAGTCAATATTTATAATAAAATAGTTTATAATGAAAACACTAATTAAAAATTTATTAAAAGAAGCGGTAAATGATTTTACTATAACATGTGAAAACTGTGGTTGGGATTGGAAAGCTTCAGAATCAGATAAATCTGATTTATATGTTTGTCATAAATGTGGTCATGATAACGAACCACCATATGATGATGAAAAACTTAATGAATCAGAAGATGAACAACAAGTTGCTGGTGTTCTTATTAAATGTCTTAAAACAAATCGTGTGTTTTTATTATATAGAAATGACCCAAGCCCAAAATGGGCTCTTATGTCTGGTGGTATGGATGAAGGTGAAAAACCAGTTGACACATTAAGAAGAGAAATTGGTGAAGAGTTACAAATAGATGCATCAGACATTCAATTTGAATATGATAGAACCGAGTATATACCAAGTAAAAATAGAAAATTTTATTACTATAAAGGCTTTACAATGTCAGAATTTAAACCTACATTAGACCATGAAAACCTTAAATATGGGTGGTTTTCAAAGGATAAAATACCAACACCTTTATATAAAGGTTTGTCTGAAAAAATTACTAGAATATGAACGATAAGATGTTAGATAGAGAAATGAACCAAGCTGGTAACGCTATCTTGAATGAAAAATATAAAACTGCTTTGAAAAAAGCTCAGCTAATCAACGAAATAAAATCTGGGTTAGGTGAAGAAATTAAAAAGAACCCTAACAAGGTTAAAATCATAAAAAAAACTTGGTTTGAAAGACTTATGATTAATATAAAAAAGTTATTTACAAAATTTTAAAAATGGATTACAATAAATTAATAAAAACGGTTTCTGAAATCTTTGAAAATGAAAATATAGAAAAAAAAGGGTTAAGTTTAATTTATGAGTTGAACCCTAAAAACCATAAAGCAATGACCGAACAATTGTTTTACAAGTCAAATCCACCATCAGAAAAATGTGTTTATACAGATGAATTTGAAGTTGAAATAGCTGGTATATTGGTTAAATTTATCAAAAAAATAGAAGAATAATTAGGTTTTATTGATATTAAGTCGTACATTTGTGAAAAAAGTATGGCAAAAGAAAAGAAAACACTAGAAGATTTCGGTGATTACAAGTTGGTTGCTGGATTAGATGAAGTTGGGCGAGGTTGTGGTGCTGGTCCAGTAGTTACAGCAGCTGTAATAATGCCAAAAGGTTTTAAATCACCACTCATTAGAGATTCAAAGAAACTATCCCCAAAACAAAGAGATGAAGCCTATAAATTAATCATGGATAACGCTATTGCTGTTTCATGTCACGCTGGTTCTGTTAAAGAAATAGACGATATAGGTATAAACCCATCAACATTCAACACTATGTATAAGTGTTTAGATGATTTATCAGTAACACCAGAACACATTCTTATTGATGGTACAGTATGGATGAAACGTGATAAAGATGCTGAAGTAACTCTAGTACCAAAAGGTGATGATACGTATACATGCATTGCAGCAGCTGCTATTGTTGCTAAAGTAAGACGTGATGAATACATGTGTAAACTACATGCACTTTATCCAGAATATAATTGGTGTGGAAACAAAGGGTATTTAACACCAGACCATATTGAAGCGTTGAAAAAACATGGTTCAAACAAATATCATAGAAAACAATATGTAAGAAATTTTGTTTAAAATTTGGATAATTAAAAAATTATACTTACATTTGTATTATCAAATTAAAAAAATATGAAAAAAGAGATTATATATGTGGTAAAAAGTATTGGGTTAATTATACTATTATGTTTTGGGTTGTTTTTATTTTTATCCTTATTTACATCATGTAAAAAAGAACCTATAACACCTGGAAATTATACAGCTGGCACACTACCACAAGAAGATACAACAACATGGCAATGGCAATACGGTAACGGTGGTACGTTACCAACTTGGGGTAGTCAAGTAAATGAATTAATTGGAACAAAATGGGTGTTGACAAAAGTAATTAGTGGATTTGCTACTACATACCCAAATGATACTATTAGATTTATTAGCAACACAAATTATACATGTAATAACAATGCCCCTAGACCGTATCAATTATCGGCTGGTGTTGCATCAACAAATAAAACACTTACATTGAATTATTTTTATCCATTTGGTGGTAGTCATTATAGTGGTGAAGTTGGACAGTTTTTTGTTAGTGATGGTGTGATTAATAACTGTGAGTTTATGAACATACAAAACACCACAACAACAATAAAAGCTTGGTTTGTTAAAATTTAAAACGCTGAAATTTAGGTAAATAAAAAATAAAATAAAAAAAGTTGTAAAAAAAGTTGGCAAATGGAAAAATAGTTAGTACATTTGCAATGTTAAAATTAAAAACTAAATAAATTTAAAATCATGAGTACATTTTTAAAAGCAATGCAAACAGAAAATTCGTTAACTGAAAACGGAATGGTGACTAACTCTTCTTCATTGAACCACTGTGTAGATTTATTCTTCCAAATTGGAGCAATGAGAGGACAAGATAAGCAAAGACTTATCAATGCGTTTACGAAAGCGTTTGCTGAAAATCCATTACATGCAATGAAATTGTTGTTTTGGTCTCGTGACGTAAGAGGTGGAGCTGGTGAAAGACAAATCTTTAGAGATATTGTTACTTACTTGGCTGAAAACCGTACAGAAACATTAGGTAAGAATTTACATTTGTTTAACGAGTTTGGTCGTTGGGATGATTTACTAACACTTGTTGGTACACCATTACAAACTAAAGCGTTAAACATCATATCTGATGCGTTAGATAGAAAAGATGGGTTGGTATCTAAATGGATGCCAAGACCAAACGTGTCTAACCGTGAGAAAAAAAGATGGGCGAATGCTTTAAGAAAGCATTTGGGGTTAACACCAAAAGAATACCGTAAATTATTAGCGGAAAACTCTAACACAGTTGAGCAATTAATGTGTGCTAGAGAATACTCTAAGATTGAGTACTCTAAATTGCCATCAAAAGCAATGAGTGACTACATGAAAGCGTTCTCTAAGAACGACTTAGAGAGATTCCAAGCTTACTTGGCTTCCCTTGAAAAAGGTGAAACTAAGATTAACGCTGGTGCGGTGTACCCATATGACATCGTTAAAAACATGAAACAAGGTAATGCTAGAGGTGCTAATGAGCAATGGAAAGCTTTACCAAACTACATGACTACAAATGAAGAATTTGTATTGCCAGTAGTTGACGTTTCTGGGTCAATGTCATGCCCAGCTGGTGGTAACCCTAACGTTACTTGTATGGATGTAGCAATCTCATTGGGATTATACATCTCTGAAAGAAACGTTGGTCCTTTCCAAGATGCGTTTGTTACTTTCTCTGAAAGTCCATCGTTACAAATCTTGAAAGGTTCGTTGAACGAAAGATATAACCAATTAGCTCGTGCTGAGTGGGATATGTCAACAAACTTGGAAGCTGTGTTTAAGTTAATCCTTAACAAAGCTAAACAGTCTAACGTTCCTCAAAACGAGATGCCGACAATGATTTTAATCTTGTCAGACATGGAATTCAACTCAGCGGTTAGCCGTAGAGGTGGATACAGTGTAGGTGCTCAAAAAATGATTGATGAAATGTATGCAGATGCTGGATATAAAACTCCAAAAGTTGTATACTGGAACATCCAATCAAGAGGTGATAACAACAAGCCAGTACACTTTGATACAAATGGTACTGCATTGGTATCTGGTTTTTCGCCAGCCTTGTTAACAAACTTGTTAGCTGGTCGTGATTTATCACCAATATCAATGATGTTGAGTGTTATCGACTCAGAACGTTACTCACCAGTAACAATCTAAGAAACTGGGCTGTAATAGGCCCAGCTTTCTTCAAGTGTTTGTATAGAAAGATAATTTCAGCAATCTAAAAAAAAAACTATACAATTATGATTCAGAACAAGTTGAAAACTAAAACCCTATGGGCTGTTTTTGACAAACGTAGGTGCCAAGACCTCTTTTTAAAATTGGCAACTTCTTACATAGAGTTTAGAAGTAAAACTACTCCAGTATCTTGTTACAAACATTAAAAAAAAAGCTCCTTTTTAGGGGCTTTTTTAGTTTTTAGTCTTTACACTATGAAAAAAAATCGGTAATGTTGTTTATTAATTTATACATAACATTATATTTAAAGAAAGACAAATGAAAAGAATTGTTGTAAAAGAAATCGACAAATTAAAAAGCACCATGAATGGTGACAAAGTTATCACAGAATATCTAATTTATTTGATATTAAATCAAGGCAGTGGTGATATAAAACTAAACGGTTATACCGAATATGGTGAGAAAAATAAAGAAGCCAGAATAAATGAGCTTATTGTTGAACATTTTATTAACAATGAATCACTTGTCAAAATAAATAAAAAAGATATAATCCAAGAAGTAGCCTTCGAGGAATACTTAAACAATTAAAAATGAAAGAAAGTTACCCATTAATCATTGTGTTCTATTTGGACGCTGAAATGATGAAAGTCAAAGAAATTATCCAACCATTTGCTGATTCAGTAAATACTATGTTGGCACATAAAAACGCAAACGCTATGGCGTTTTTTATCCCTACAAAAGGTGAAGAAAGAGTTGAATGTATTAACCCTTCAATCGTTGCTGAAGCTGATATGGCTAAAATAAATGCAATGGTTGAAGATATCAAGAAAAGTTTTGCTATCGGTGAAGAAATCAATGTTGAAGATGAAGATATCGATATGACTGACGAAGAAATCGTAGAGGAAATTGCTAAAATCGCTGAAATTCTTAATGAAAAACCATGTGATTGTGGTAATAACCCAGACGGTAAATGTAAATGCAATGACTAGAGAAGACAAAGGTAAATTGTACGATGAATATCTGAGAGAGAGTGATAAACTACAAAGAGAAAACTCAAAATTGAAATCAGAATATGTTGTAAACATACCAGAACATATCGAAGAAAGAATATTAACCAACAATGTTAAAATAGCAGAATTGGTTAAGAAACTAGAAAAATTGTTTATTGATTAAGGTCTAGTACTAGTCCTTCTTATTTTGGTGTAAGGCCAGCCAGTTTCTTCATGTATGATATCATACATTCTACCAACAGTAGCTGGCGTGGCTGTACCCATAAACATAAGACTTTTTATCTTTTGTTTTTTAACTATTTTTGCCAACGTATGATGAAGTCTTTGAGCATCTTCTAAATTTTTACATAAAACCATATCAAATTGGTCTTCATTATAAATTAGTAGTTTGTTATGAACCACAATAATTTGTTTTACCATTTTTTTAGAATGAGCACCAAACATTAATCTTTTAACTATTTCTTTTATTGTTGGCCTTTCATCATTCTCATAACCATAGATATAGAATGTTTCTTCAATATCATAATCTTCAGAAGCTAATATAGTCCAATCACCCAAAGGTTTTTCAGTGTATAGTTTCCCATAATCATCTCTAAGTATTCTAAACGTATCTGTTGGTTCTGTAGGTTTTGTAATACAGATTTGATATTTTACTTTTTTGATTCCGTTTGTATTTAAAAATTTTTTAGGGTACAACACTTTATTTTCTTCTATCAATCTATGATAATTATTAAAAACGGTTTCTTTGGTCTTACACTTATGTAAAGTTTTCTTGTATTTTCCGTTTGAAGTTAATATTACCCTATAAATCATAAAAAGTTGTTTTTTATTGTAAAAATAAGTAAGTTTGTAAAAAAATAAATATTTGGCATGAGCAAAAGAGATTATTACGAAGTATTAGGACTAAAAAAAGGTGCTACGGCTGATGAAATTAAAAAAGCTTACAGAAAGTTAGCTAAAGAACATCATCCAGACAAAGGAGGCTCAGAAGATAAATTCAAAGAAATTTCTGAAGCTTATGATACATTATCAGACTCTGATAAAAAAAATAATTATGACAGATTCGGTCATTCAAAAGGTGGTCAACAAGGTGACCCATTCGGTGGTTTTAGAAATCCTTTTCGTGGTGGGTTCGCTGGTGGATTCTCTGGTGGGCCCCAAAGTAGGGTTGGTAACGATATGTCACTTTTAATCAAGTTAACGCTTGAAGAAATCTATACTGGTACTAAAAAGACATACAAATACAATAGAAAAACCAAATGTGGTACGTGTAACGGACATGGTGGTGAAGACGTTGTTGATTGTGGTGTATGTGGTGGTAGTGGACATGTTGTTCATGTGTTTAACACACCAATGGGTCATATTCAACAAGTAACTACATGTGATGCATGTGGTGGGTTAGGTAATTCATATACAAAACAATGTAAAACATGTGTAGGTCATGGTGTGGTCGATACAACTGAAACAGTAGAAGTTGATATACCATCTGGTGTTATTGAAGGAATGACATTTGTTATGGCTGGCAAAGGACATGGTGTTAAAGGTGGTTCGGAAGGTGATTTACACATCAAAATTCATGAATTACAACATAAAATATATACTAGGTCTGGTTCAGATTTAAAAATGAATTTAAAATTATCATATCCACAATTAATATTGGGTGATAAAGTCGAAATAGAGACCATAGACGGTGCTAAAATAAGAATTAGTATTCCAGAGTATAGTGATGTTGGAAGTAACCTTAGAATCCCTTTTAAAGGTATTAAAACATATGGTAAAGATGGTAGAGGTGATGTTCTGATTACGTTAGGTGTTGATATACCTAAAACATTAGATGATGAAACTAAATCTTTAATTATTGATTTAAAAGAAAAATTAACTAAAAATGTTGCAACGGAGCAAAGTAATTAGTATATTTGTATAAATAAAAATAATATAAACTAAAAAAAAAAAGAGTATGGCAAAATTTGAAGAACCATTTGAAGACACACAAGACTTGTACAATGAAGTCATTAAAGCTGCTGGTTTAGACCAATACGTAAACATTACTATTTTGGTTAACAACAAAGCAAAAGAAATTTTCAAAATTAACAAAGCAAATGATTTGTTAAAACACAGAACTGGTGATGATATCATCATAGTATTGAATGAGAAGATTTTTGAGGGGTTAACTGATGAACAACGTAGAATTGTTGTTGAAGAATCTTTAGCTAGTATCCATTATGATATGGAAAATGACAAATTGGTTATAACTAAACCAGATGTTGTAACATTCAGTGGTGTATTATCTAAACATACCTTTGATAAGTGGGATGCATTGCGTGAGTCTATTAAAACTCTTTACGCTGCTGAAAAACAAGCTGAAGATGAAGCAGCTGCTACAACATCTAAAGGTAAAAAACAGTATTCGTAATGACTAGAGAAGAGATAGCTGAAATCAATGAAGAAGCATTAATCATCGATGGATTTGATAGTGCAATCATAGGCATGGCCGAGAGAATTAATCTCGGCCCAGTTGTCGCCTATGATGAAGAAAAAATAATTGATATACTTGTCGCTCAAATGGAGTTAGATGATACTGAAGGTATGACTGAAGATGAGATTGAAAGTGAAAAGTATATAATGGCGATTGAACATTTCGAATATAACATCAAAGGTGCTTGGTTAGGTGAATACACACCAGTATTTATCAGAGGTAGTTTTTTAGAACAATAACATTTAAAGAAATTAATAATATGAATTTAACTAACGAATTTAGAGATTATGCTATTAAGCATATGGGAATCTCATCAATGGAATTTTATCAATGGGAACAAATGCAAGAAAGACTTTATGGGTCAAACGCAGCACTTATGGTTCCTTCAGCATCTTTGACACCTTATATCCTTGAAGAAAGAGAATTAAGAGCAACACAGATGGATATCTTCTCACGTTTGATGATGGATAGAATTATCTGGTTAGCTGGTCCAGTTAACGACAGAATGAGTACAATTGTACAAGCACAGCTTATGTTCTTAGACAACTTAGAACAAAAAGATATCACATTACATGTAGATTCTCCAGGTGGGTCCGTAAAGTCTGGGTTATCAATTGTTGACGTAATGGATTACATTTCATCTGATTGTATTACAATCAACACTGGAATGGCTGCAAGTATGGGAAGTATCTTGTTAGGTGCTGGTACAAAAGGAAAACGTTATTCTTTACGTTTCAGTAGAGTGATGTTACACCAAGTATCAACTGGTGCATCTGGTAACATTCAAGATATCAGACGTTCAATCGCTGAAGGTGAAAAATACAATGATATTTTGTTTGGATTGTTAGGACAATACACTGACAAAGACCCAAAACAAGTTATGGAAGATGCAAGTCGTGATTTATGGTTAAATGCTGATGAAGCAAAAGCTTATGGAATCATTGATAACATTATTACAAATAAAATTGTAAAAACTAAAAAATAATGTCTGAAGTAGTTGAAGGTCAAAAAGTTAAAGTATATCTAAGCATGTGTGGTGATTATTGTTCATTTCATGAGTGTGAAATATCTGTAGTTTATGATGTAACTAATGATATCCAATTAGAGGATGAAACACTTGAAGAAATAAAGACTATCATAGAAGAAAATGATAATTGGTGTGATTACCAAGAATGCGATGCGATTAAGGTTGGTGGAACATACTATTATAACTTTTAATTATGACTGAAAACAAAACAATTATTGTTAATTTATTTGGAGGACCAGGTAGCGGTAAATCAACGACTGCTGCTGGGTTGTTCCATAAACTTAAAATAAATGGTATTAACTGTGAGTTGGTAACTGAATTTGCAAAACATGTAACGTGGAAAGAGGATTTCAATACGTTGAAGAATCAAATCTATGTATTTGCTAAACAACATGACAGAATGTTCCACCTTAAAGATAAAGTAGAAGTTATAATTACTGATAGCCCAATTATTATGGGGTTGTCTTATTGTAATTGGGATGTTATACCACGTTCATTTGAACAATTCGTTGTTGATGAGTTCAACAACCCAAATGCTGTGAATATAAATTATTTTATCAATAGAGTAAAAAAATACAATCCTAGTGGTCGTAGTCAAACTGAAGAAGAGGCAAAGGAAAAAGACATGCAGATTAAAACGTTATTGAATAAGTATGATGTTCCATTTCAAACTATTGATGGTGATGAAACTGCGGTAGATTGGTTATTCAATGTTATTTTTGATTTATTTTAAAAATAATAACAAAAAAAGTTGCATAATCAAAAAAATGTTCGTACATTTGTAATAAGAAATTAAATAAGTGGGTTTTTTAATAGAAACTCACATATTTATAAAAACAAAAAAATGAATACTTTAAAATTTAAAAATAATTCAGTTTTCTTAAATTTAGAAAATGAAACCTTAGAATACTCTAAGACATCAAAAAATTATTTTAATTTTATAGTTATTAATGGTGAGATTTATTATTTGGTAGGTTAAACTATTACACGTTCTTTAATTTATGGGGTATTACTGGTATTGACTGGGTATAGTCGTAGGTAGTAAGCATGTAGTGCTAGATTGGAAGCACTTTAATCTGTCTATTAAAATTTGAATTGACAACGATTTATTCGTATCAGAAAATTTCCTAGATGAAGCGACATTCGTTTCTAACGGAGAGCTTGCAGTAGCCTAATATTGCAAATAGTGGTAATCCACTGAATGATGGTAAACCATCTATGGTATGAATACTAGTGGGGCCAAAACCACTATAAAAGTAAGGAAAATTTCGGATAGTTAGAAAACTATGTCCTAAACATGTAGAAAGCATTGAAGAATATTCAACACTGGGGTTCGACTCCCCAATACTCCACTTGACTTTTTTGTACCTTACCGTATTTGGTTAAAGGTAGGAAATAAAGATTCTATTTGATTCATTCTCAACAAATACGCCACGAGAGTTGAAATTATAACCCTTAGTAAGTCGCTTTACTAAGGGTTTTTTGTTTAAAAAACTTTAAGTTATATATTTATTATTAAAAAATAGATATGAAAGAAATTTTAGACAACATTCTTAAAAGCTTTAACACAAAAAGAGAAGGTTATAGCTCTAGAAAACTAACAGCGTTTGCTATTGTAATTATGGTTATTGTTACACACATTAAATGGTTAACATTAGGTAACCTAACACAATTAGAAATGGTTTTGAGTATTGATTATGCGTTTATAGCTGCATTGTTTGGTATGACAACTTATCATTCTTTAAAAACAAACGGTGGTAAAGATGAAGAACAACCTAAAGTTGAACCACCAGTTGCATCAAGTGGAGATACACAATCAGTTGTTGTTGACAATCCAGATGAAAATAATGGGTAAAAAAAAAGGACTCATTCATGAATCCTTTTTAATATTTACACAACGACAACCTTATTTGCTTGGTGGTGGTGGTGGTGGTGTAGTAGTCGTTTTCGGTTTTCCGCATCCGCATCCCATGACTTTAAAATTTTAATTTAATTGTTATTTTATAATAAATATTGATTAATTTAAAAACTAATCGTATATTTGAATATGTTCAAGACAAAATATAATACAACACTCATCGATAGTAAATGGAATCCAATAAAAAATGGTGTAATTTTTAATGTTATACCAAGAAAAGATGAATACATTTATTATATAGACAGATATTACCATGTAATAAATGTGGTACATAATATTGCTGAAAAACATGGTATATTAATTGTTGTTGAAGAATTAGTACAACAAGAAGAAAATAAAATGATTGATAATCAATCAATTAACAAATAAATTAAAAATAATTGCTAAATTAGTTGACAAAACAATAAAAAGTTAGTACATTTGTATATATTTATTTGAAAACGTTCTTTAATTTATTAAAAATATTGATTAACAACTAAGGTTTAGGTTCAGTCGGCCATAGTGGTGTGTGAGGAAAGTGAGACTGTGTATGACTCGAAAGAGAGGAAGCCCTTCGCACTTAAATTGTTACTGAAAAATGTAACAGCCGCTATATTGTTAATCAAACTTATTATCAAGAAAGATGGGTTCTGCAACCAAAAACTACAAACTATGATAGAATCTAACTGGTATGCGATATAATGTGAAAACATTATAAAACAACGGAGTCAGATAAGGTGGAAAGATACCACTGTAAAAAATTGTCTAACGTCATAACCACCCCAATAGGTGCAAGTAGGATGTAGTCGAACAACAGTAGACTCTCGCCAAAGCGTAGCCGAAGACGTAAAAAGGGTTAATCCGCTGGGATGAAAAAAGCAAACAACCATCTTGTGATAAACTTATTGGCAGAAGAATCTTTTCAGCAATTAAAACTATCTATTATTCAAAACAGAAAAAAACAATAGATTCTGGCCAAACTTATTGCTATAAGCACGAGGGAAGTGCAACTACCGTGGGGGTGGGAGGTAAAAGGTTCGAGTCCTTTATAGCAGTCATATTGCGGAGTAGAGCAGAGGTAGCTCGCAAGGCTCATAACCTTGAGGTCGGTGGTTCGAGTCCATCCTCCGCTACTAAATATATTGCGTTATGGTGTAAGAGGTTGCACACGAGGCTCATAACCTTGAAGGGTGGTTCGACTCCACGCTACGCTACTAGAAAGAATAGTTTCAGCAAAACTTCTGGATGAAAATTAAATTTACAAAATTCAATTAGTGGTTCAATTCCACAAATACTATTCTGACATTATTAAAACCCATCTAACGATGGGTTTTTTATTATAACATAAATTAAAAACTAAAACCAATGGAAAAAGTAATTTTAGAAATTCGTGATGCTGAAGGCGGTGCCGATGCAAAGCTGTTGGTTGGTGAAATGAAAGACATTTACATCAAGGCAGCAAAAAACAATAACCTTAACTGACTGATTGTCGAAGAAAGGGAAGGATTTGTCGTGATGTGACTAACTGGTCATAATGTCAAAAATATCTTTAAGAACGAAGTCGGTAATCACCGATGGCAACGAATACCACCAACTGAAAGGAAAGGTAGGGTTCACACCAGTTCAATAACAGTAGCTATTTTAGAAGAAAACGAATACAAGGAAGTAGATTTACATCCAAGTGAATATCGTTTGGAAACAACTCGTGGTACTGGTAACGGTGGTCAACATAAGAATACCACAGATTCATGTGTAGTGGTTACTCACATCGCCACTGGCATCAAAGTAGTTCGAGATGGTAGAAATCAATTCAAGAATAAAGAAGATGCATTAAAAGAGCTTAAAACACGTGTCAATAAATTTTATCGTACTGGACACATAGAAGAGTCTGTTGAAGAACGAAGGGACCAGATAGGTAAAGGTGAACGTGGTGATAAACGTAGAACTTATAGAGTTAAAGACGGTATCGTTATTGACCATATAACAGAAAAAAATGCGAATATTAAAGATATTTATAAAGGTAAGTTAGAATTACTTGCAAAATAATAATAAAATTTGTAACTTTGTATTAAATGACGGTATTAGCAATGTTTATATTTTTGTTAGTTATCGTATTTTCGGTAAAAGACAGAATAAAAAATAGAAAAAAATGGTAAAAAAATTAACTAGTGAGAATTTAGAACTTTTTATTGATACCTATAAAACCAAACATAAAGAAGGGTTTACTGCGTATGAAATAAATACAATCTTGGAAAGATATTCAATTGATGAAGATAAATTTTATGAAGCATTGGGTGTAAACACATGTATGGTTATTGGTGGTCAAACCATAACATATCATTGTGATGTTGAAAAAGGATTGAGATGTGTAATCGAAAATAGAGAACAAACTTTTGAAGAATGGGATTAAATTTAAAAATAAAATAATATGGGAGGAATAGGACAAAACATGTTAAGGGAAATGAAAGAAGATGGGTACGGTATGTTTTTTGATAAAAAAAATAAACCTAAATTACTGATTATCGGTAACATGCGTCACGGTAAAGATACTTTGGCTGAATTGTTGAATGAAGAATTTGGATACACGTTTGAATCGTCATCTCAATCAGCTGCAAATATCTTTTTGTATGACTTGTTAAAAGAAAAGTATGGTTACAAAACACCAGAAGAATGTTTTGAAGACCGAGTAAATCACAGACAAGAATGGTATGAAGCCATTTGTGATTACAACAAAGATGATAGAGCTAAATTAGCCAAAGGTATCTTAGAACGTTCAGATTGTTATGTAGGAATGCGTGACAGAGATGAAATCGAAGAATGTTTAAGACAAGGTATTTTTGATTTGGTTATTTGGGTAGATGCATCTGAAAGACTACCAAAAGAAGATGCTAGTTCATTCAACATTGACAAATCATGTGCAGACATTATTATTGAAAACAATGGTACGTTTGAACAATTCAAAGCTAAAGTATCAAGATTAGGTAAAACTTTATTAAACTAAAAACTATGGGAAGAAAAGTTAAAATTTATCAAACAGAGTCGTACACAACATATATTGTACGAGAACCTTTAACAATCGATTTGGATGAATATCCAGAGTTAGAAGGTATGACCAATGAAGAAATTGTTGATTATTTGGAAGGTAACTCATCAGATATGAAACCTCAAAATGAACAATATTATGAATCATTATCAGATGAATTAATCGAGAAGGATATCTTACGAGATAAAATATCTGGTGAAGATTACTCATATAAAGTTGAAGATTCTAAAGAATAAACTTGACAAATTAAAAAACTTATAGTATTTTTGTACTATAAGAATTGGTCTTATGATGTAACGGCAGCGTAACGGTCTCTAAAACCGATAGTGAGGGTTCGATTCCCTCTAAGACCACATGAATTACCAAGGAAAAAGAAAAGACCAAGTAGAATTTTCTGAAAAAGCTGTGTTTTACAGTGTAATCGGATTTTTGGCATTATTATTGATAATATTAATTACGAAATAAAACAGTTATGAAATAGATTAACGAAAAACTAAGAGTTGTCACAAGACGTGACTTATCATTACCAACACAAGCAGTGCAATCAGCACATGCTGCCATAGATTTTCAGCACGCTCATCCTATAGAAGCGTCAGAATGGCAGACAAAATCAAATTATTTGGCATTATTAACAGTAGCAAATGAAGAAGAGTTATATAAACTCTCAGAGAAAGCTGCAATCAGAGGAATAAAATATACTATATTCCGAGAGCCAGATATCAATAACGAAATTACCGCAATAGCTTTTGAACCATGTGACGCTAGTAAACGAATTACCAGTGCATGTCCTCTATTGGGTAAACATAACAATAACTAAAACTATAGATTATGAATTAGATTAAAGCTCCCCCTTAAATTTATTTTAACATAGACATTTACTTGGACACGATGTCCAAGTACTACAAAATAAAATAAAATAAATTTAAAACATAGAAAATATGAAAACTATAGAGCAAAAACAATTAGAAGTTAAAAATTATTTAACTAAAACAGAATTACACTTATTCAAAAATAAAAAAAGTGAATTATTCAAAATAATACCATTTGAAGTTGATGGTGAATTATATGTTACTAAAATAACTATAAAAAGTGATAACACCGTTGAATCAAAAGTGAGAAAAGTATTTAGAAGTGAATATTATGATTTAAAAAGTGTTTGGAAATCCATATTCTTCCCATCATCAATATATGAAAAAGAAGATGTGATTGCAATTAAACACTTTAAAACTATCAATAAATTCTTTGGTCATTTACGTGGTAATTTAACTACAGATGATGTAAAAAATGTTGAATACATGAATAAAATTATCGAAGCATATAAATTAATTTTAAATTATGTTGACAAACCAGAAATTTAATAGTATATTTGCTAAAATAATTTTAACTTAAAAATAAAATATGACAGTAACAGAAAACAGTAATGTTAAAGTACATTACACGGGTAGATTAGAAGATAACACAGTGTTTGATTCATCAGAAGGTAGAGAACCATTAACAGTTGAATTAGGGAAAGGATTACTAATCCCAGGATTTGAAAAAGGATTACAAGGTTTGAAAGCTGGTGAAAAAAGAACAATTACTATTCCATATGCTGAAGCTTACGGACCAGTTAGAGCTGAAATGACACAAGAAGTTGAAAAACAATTTGTGCCAGAAGGTGTTGAAGTTGGTGCACAATTAACAGCTGAAGGACCACAAGGTCAAATGATGGTTGTAGTAGCTGAAGTAAAAGAAAACACAGTTATTTTAGATGCCAACCACCCATTGGCTGGTAAAGACTTAATCTTCGACTTAGAAGTTGTTGAGGTAGCTTAATTCTATTAAAAAAAATAATTAAACCCAGATTTATCGTCTGGGTTTTTTTATTTTTATTTGGATATTTAAAATTAAATCATTACATTTGTAATATGGAAAAGAGAATTAAATTTGATATACCAATCCCAAAAGACATTTTACAAATAAAAGATGTCTTTAAAAGAAATGGTTTTAAACTATACGTTGTTGGTGGTGCTGTACGTGATGCTTTATTAGGAAAAGAACCTAAAGATTACGATTTGGCAACAGATGCTGTACCAGACAAAGTAGAAGAAATGATGACCAAAGCTGGGTTAAGGACTTTACCAACTGGTAAAGCTTTTGGTGTTATCAATGTGTTTACTGATATGGGTGAATACGAGATTGCTACATTTAGAGAAGATTTATCTGGTGGTAGAAGACCAGATGCTGTTAGTTTTACTGACATTGTTGGTGACGTTAAAAGACGTGACCTAACAATCAACGCATTATTTTACGATATAGACACACATGAAGTTGTTGACTTGGTTGGTGGTATTGATGACATCAAAAATGGTGTTGTAAG